>Ga0209534_10000833_pt1 | contig 33954 bp, 29 predicted proteins | sample COG_07_FD_184751 | JGI IMG/M metagenome (GOLD analysis project Ga0209534, IMG submission 184751) | Pelagic Microbial community sample from North Sea - COGITO 998_met_07 (SPAdes) (version 2) | ecosystem: Environmental > Aquatic > Marine > Neritic zone/Coastal water | place: Helgoland, sampling...
GAAAAAGAAAGATTTTCCACGGCAAACAAACTTTCAAAGACTTAATGGAGCTTATTGTAAAGCACAATACTGAGAGATATTTGGTTCCTTGTTCAGACATTCAAAGAAAAAACATTCCAGATCAGCTAGAGGAAAACCAAATTAAATTTAAAAACACCACCCTTTACAAAACAGTTTGTAGTGACCTTTCTGACTTAGAAGAGGTAAAATACGATATTCTTGTTTTTTACAGCCCTTCGGGAATACAATCCCTGATGAAAAATTTTCCAGACTTTGAACAAAATGGAACAAAAATTGCCGTTTTTGGCCAAACGACAGTTAAAGCCGCGGAAAATGCAGGTCTTAGAATAGACATAAAAGCACCAATGCAGGGCGTGCCGTCAATGACCATGGCCATTGACAAATACTTAAAAGCAGCACAAGGATAAAGTTTTTCGCACAGTTTTTAAAATGCTTAGAAACACCTACATACTTTCTAATCGAAAAGTTATTTCCAAGTTGTTTAAAACGGGCACAAAAAAAACTGTTAAGCCACTTACAATTACCACCATGCCTTTTGAGAAAAACAAAGTTCTATTTGCCGTATCTAAAAAACACATTCCAAAGGCGGTAGAGAGAAATAAAATTAAAAGGCAAATGCATGCAATATATTTTAATAATTTAGAGTTGTTCTTAGAAGAGCCAACAAAAGCAATTGCCTTAACCTATGTTTCTAAATCGCCAACAAGCTTTGTAGAAATAAAAAAAAGTATGACAACACTTTTCAGTATTATATAATGAAGATTAAAAAACTAAAAGTACTATTTCTGTTGCCAATAGTTTTCTTGATGTCCTCCAGTCAGAAAACAGACCCTGATTATTTTGAAATAAGCAAGAATTTAAAGCTTGTAGCTTCTGTTTATGAAAAAATCAACAACTATTATGTAGATGAAATTCTACCAGGGAGAGTGATGAAAAAAGGCATAGATGCTATGCTAAAATCTTTGGACCCTTATACTGTTTATATTTCGGAAGCTCAAATAGAAGACTTTAGGTTTACTACAACAGGAGAGTATGGAGGCATAGGAGCAAGCATAAAAAAAAGAAATAATAAAACTTTGATTTCTGAACTCTATGAAAACTCACCTGCTGAAAAAAGCGGATTAATTCCAGGGGATGAAATTAAGATCATTGACGAAATAGAGATTAGCAATAAAACATTAGAGGAAATTGGCAGCTTACTAAAAGGCCCTGCAGAATCCATTATAAACCTTAAAATTATTAGGAATAATCAACCTTTAGAAAAGCTAGTAAAAAGAGAAAAAATACAAATTCCTGCTGTTAACTTTTACAAAAAAATAAATTCTAACACTGGAATTATAAAACTCACCTCTTTTACCAATACAGCATCAATAGAATTTAAAAAAGCACTTTCTTCATTACAAGACGACAAGATTAAAAACCTGATTATAGACCTAAGGGCAAACGGAGGAGGACTGTTAAACGAAGCGGTAAAGATTGTAAATTTTTTCATTCCTAAAGGCCAAGAGGTAGTAAGTACCAAGAGCAGAATTAAAGAAATGAACAGGTCTTACACTACGCAAGCCTTGCCAATTGCCCAAGACCTTTCCTTGGTTGTTTTGGTAGACGAATACTCTGCATCTGCTAGTGAAATAGTCGCTGGTAGCCTTCAGGACTTAGACAAAGCGATCGTCATCGGAAATACTAGCTTTGGAAAAGGGCTGGTACAACAAACCAAGCCGGTAAGTTTTGGTGGGCAAATAAAACTAACGGTGGCAAAATATTATACTCCAAGCGGAAGATGCATACAAAAGCTAGATTATTCTACAGTTCAGGGAAGCTCTAAAAAGATAGAAGACAGTTTGGTTAAAAAGTTTAAAACCAAAAACGGAAGAACTGTTTACGACTCAAGAGGAATAGAGCCAGACATAAAAATAGAACCACAATATTTTAATGCTGTTACCCAAAACCTTCTTGTAAAAGACGTAATATTTGATTTTGTAAACGATAATATTAACTATTACAAAAAAGACTCTCTTTTTCCAGAGTCTTTCGTGTTGTCAGACACAGCTTACAGTACGTTTGTGCGCTATGCAGTAAATAAAAAAATGGACTACCAAACAGAATCTAGCCAACAACTAAAAGAGTTTGTAAAAATAGCGAAGAAGGAAAAATATGTAGAAGAAAATGAAGGAGTTTTTAAGATGCTAGATAGTATTTTTAAAGTAGATATTTCTAAAGACCTAAAGAGACACGACAAAGAGATAAAGTTTTTCTTAGAAAATGAAATCATCTCTAGAAAACATTTTCAAAAAGGAAGAATGGAGGCGTCGATTAAGGAAGATCCTTACGTGAAACAAGCGATTGGCGTTTTTAAAAACACCATCAAATACAACCAAATACTAGGTATTAACTAATTGCTAAAAAGCACCACACATAGAAAATTATATGTTTTTTTTATTTCTTGTCTGGCAGCCAGCATAAGCCTAGGTAAAGTTCCAATGAGTATTTCTTTAATTGGTCTTACCCTAAATTGGGTTTTAGAGCTAGATTTTCAAATAAAATGGAAAAAAATAAAGGACCAAAAATATTTACCTATTATTTTCTCAGGGCTTTTTTTGATAGAACTTTTTTGGTTGCCTATTTCAAAGGACACTACAATTGGACTAAACGTGCTTAGAATAAAATTACCACTTCTTCTTCTTCCGATAATAATAGGGTCTTGTACTAGTTTTTCTAAAAGAGAGTGGAAAACAATTATTACCACTTTTTTTATTGGAATTTTAGTTAGTACTATTTGGGTTTATCTAGTTAGTTTAGAGTTCCTCCCCACCAAAAAGGACTCAGGAACCGTAAGAGACGCCTCTATTTTTATGTCACACATTAGATACTCGGTATTACTTTCTTTTTCCGCAGTACTTATTTTATGTTTAGCTTTTAAAAATCTAATTAGTAAATTAATAGCTATAATAATTTTTTTGTGGCTACTTTTTCTAATATTTAAATTAGCAACTATTACTGCCATTACAGGACTTTCTTTTGCACTTCTTTTTCTTTTTATTGCCTTTCTTTTTTCATCGAAAAACAAATACAAAATAGTATATCTAGCAGGCATTGCAAGCCTGTTTTTTTTAATAGGTCTTTATGTAGCTACGATTGTTAATGACTTTTATCATATAAAGAGCAAAGAAAGATATTTATTAACCCACAGCTTGGGAGGTGAAAAATACCAGTTCGACTTAAAAGACAATACGACAGAGAACGGGTTTTATTTATGGGAAAACATTGCCCAAAAAGAGATAGAGAGAATTTGGAATAGAAAAAGTAAATTTAGTTTTAACTCAAAAGACAAAAAGAATCAACCCATTAAGGCAACTCTATACAGGTTTTTAACTTCCAAAGGACTTAACAAAGACTCTGTGGGCTTAAGTAAATTAACAAAGAACGAAATTCAAAAAATTGAAAATGGAGAAACCAGTTCTGTTAGTTACAATAATTTTGAGAAAAGAATAAGATCCCTTCTTTACCAGCGGGAATCTAGAAAGAAAACCAGCGACCCCAACAACCAAACCATCAACCAAAGAGTTGTTTTTTGGAAAGCAGGAATGGATATTTTCCTAAATCAGCCAGCGCTTGGACATGGGCCTGGAGGCGCCAAAACACAATTCAAAAAATATTATAAGAACCGAAACACCAATCTTAATAAAAGCAATCAGCTGCTAGCACACAACCAGTTTATTACCCAGGCGATAAATCTAGGAGGGTTAGGAGCCATCATTTGGCTATTTATTATGCTTTACAGCTTTTTAAAAGTGGAAAAAGAAATGTTCCTATTTTTTGTTCCCTACATTATCCTCATGTTTTTTTCCTTTATGTCAGATGATATGTTAGAGGTACAAGCCGGCGCAACTATCTTTTCTTTTTTTGGAACTCTTTTGTTGTTTTATAATTCAAAAAGTTTAGAGGCCAGCTAAAAAATTAACTAGTTTTTTTACAGCCAACCCTCGGTGACTAATTTCATTTTTTTGCGCAATAGACATTTCTGCAAAAGATTCTTTATACTCAATAGGTCGAAATATAGGATCATAACCAAAACCATCTTCCCCTGATTTTTCTTTTAGAATTTCTCCGCATACCACCCCTTCAAAAAAGTATTCTTTTCCCTTTAAAATTAAAGCTATTACTGTTTTGAATTGGGCATTTCTATTTGGAGCTTCTCCAAGTTCTTCTAATACTTTTCTCATATTATTTTCCGCATTACAGTCATGTCCTGCATACATCGCAGAATAAACACCAGGCCTGTAATTAAGAGCTTCAATTTCTAGCCCCGTATCGTCTGAAAAGCAATCTAAGCCAGTTTTGTCGTATACATATTTGGCTTTTTGTAGGGCGTTCTTTTTTAAAGTATCTCCAGTTTCTGGAATCTCATCTGTTATGCCTAAAATATTTAACCCAACAATTTCAAAACTATTAATAGCAGACTTAATTTCCTTTAATTTATTGGGGTTTCCTGTGGCAAATACAATTTTTTTTACATTCATAAATAAGTGTTATTCTACAAATATAAGATTAGAGTAACAGTCTTTGGTTAATAATTATATGAAAATAAACTTTAAACTTAAATAACCTATATTAAATTTGATTACATGAAAAAAGTAGCGGTTATTGAAGGAGGCTATAGTAAAGAAAAGGCTATTTCTATTAAAAGCGCAAAGACCGTATTTGACAATATAGACAGAACAAAGTTTAAACCCACCAGGGTCTTAATTGACGAAAAGGAATGGACGGCATATGATGATGGAGGAAGATATTCCATTGATAAAAACGATTTTAGTTATGTTAAAAGTGGCACCAAATATAACTTTGATTATGCTTTTATAGTAATTCATGGAACGCCAGGAGAAGATGGGAAATTGCAAGGCTACTTAGACATGCTAGGAATTCCATATAACACTTCTTCTGCACCAATTATGGCTCTTACTTTTCAAAAATTTCATTGCAATCAATTTTTAAAGAACTTTGGAATAAATGTGCCTGAAGCTGTGCTAATAAAACCAGAAGACGCAATCGACGAAATACAAATAATAGGTAAAGTTAATTTGCCATGCTTTGTAAAGCCTACGGACGGAGGAAGTAGTTTTGGAGTAACTAAAGTTAAAAAAGAAAGCGATTTATTACCAGCAATAAAAGAAGCTTTTAACCACGGAAGCGAAGTAATTGTAGAAGAGAATATTGAAGGCAGAGAAGTTACTTGCGGAGTTTTTAGGGACAGCGAAGGAATAAAAGCGTTGCCAATTACAGAAATTATTTCACAGAACGAATATTTTGATTATGATGCCAAATACCATGGAAAGTCTATGGAAGTTACCCCGGCAGAATTAACAGACTTAATGACCAACGAAATACAGTCTTTAACCAAAAGAGTATATGGTATACTAGGAATGAAAGGAATAGTGAGGATGGATTATATTATAAATGAAAGTGGAATTCCTTTTTTAATTGAAATTAATTCGGTTCCGGGAATGAGTAAAGAAAGTATTGTGCCGCAGATGATACAAAAAAGTGGATTAAATTTAATGAAGATATTAAGTGAATAAGTTAAAAAAAATGTTTTATTTAAAGTTATAATAATACTTTTAAAAAAAAATGGAAAAACCATTAAAGATATCTGTAGTGTCTCCTGTTTACAAGGCCGAAAATATAGTTGATAAATTATGCTCAAGAATTTCTGAGGAAGTAAAAAAGATAACATCTGATTACGAAATAATTTTAGTTGATGATGGTAGTCCAGACTCCTCATGGTCTAATATATCTTCTAATTGTCTTGAAAATAATAAAATTATCGGATTGAAACTAAGCAAAAATTTTGGACAACACTATGCTATTTCAGCTGGCTTAGAAATTGCAAAAGGTGATTTCATAATTATTTTAGATTGTGATCTTCAAGACGACCCTAAGTACTTTAAAAACTTAATTAACAAGATTAAAGAAGGTAACGACATTGTTTTCACAAAAAAAAGATCAAGAAAACATTCATTTTTTAAAAATGTAAGCGCTTCAATTTTCTATTATTTATTTAATTTTCTTGTGAGCAACCAAAAAGCAACCAGGGATATAGGAACATACTCAATTATAACCAAAAAAGTACTTATTGAATACAATAAAATAAATGATTTTCACAGACACTATTTGATGATTTTAAGAACTTTGGGATTTAAACAAGATTATATTTTTGTTGAGCATAATTCAAGGTTTGAAGGAGAAAGTTCTTATACTCTTTCAAAGTTAATCAAACACGCTTCTTTTGGAATAACTTCTCAGTCAGATAAATTACTAAAAACATCTATTATTAGTGGCTTTATTTTATCAATTTTGTCATTAATATGGGTTCTAACCCTGATATTTATTTATTTCAAAAATGGATTACAACCTGGGTATACTTCATTAATGGCTGTAATAGCGTTATCTACAGGACTAATACTTATTTCAATCGGCATTTGTGGAATCTACATTGGTAAAATTTTTGAACAAGTAAAACAAAAACCATTATATATTATTGAAAAAAGAATTAATTAAAAAAATGGAAGAACATCAAACCTACAAAGGCATTAAAGTCCATAAAGTTGACAATGAATTTGAAGAAAATTTAGAATTACTTGAAAGAAATGGATTTTTCATTCTAAACTCGGTATTAGACACGGAACATATAAATGAAATAAAACTACAACTTGATAAAACATGGGAAAATCAACGTACTAAATATGGAAAAAAACTGCTAAAGACAATAGGAGATTGGGGGCAAGTAAGGGCACTAATGGACGACAATAAAATTTTCAGAGAATTAATCGTTCATCCTGAAATATTAAAATATGTTGATGCTATAATTGGTGACACAGCAATACTCCATCTTCAAAACGGAATTATATTACACCCAACTGAAAAACATAATCAGGCTAAATATCATAAAGACTTCCCTAAAGATTTTCTTTCAAATAAATTACTTAGCTTAAACGCTTTTGTTGCAATAGATAAATTCACAGATGAAAATGGAGGAACATGGCTTCTTCCCGGAAGTCATAAATTTTCAGAACTACCAAGTCAAGTTTATATTAAAAAAAATCAAATTCAATTAAATTGTGAACCTGGGTCTATAGTGTTTTTTGATTCTACATTATGGCATAAAGGAGGTGACAATCTAACTAAAAAAATAAGACGGGCTATAAATCACCAATATACAAGACCATTTATAAAGCAGCAATTAGACTACCCAGTCATTATGAACCAAAAGGTTGATATGGAATCAAAATTAGCTCAAAAGCTTGGAATGTGGACAATACCACCAAAAAGCGTAGACGAATATAGAGTTACTGACCCCAAACTAAGAACTTACAGAGGAGGGCAAGGATAATGGAGAAATTTGCAAAAAAAATACATTTTCTGAATAATATTTCGGATGTAATATCCGATAAAGAACTAATAAAGGAAATGAGCGAAAATATAAGAAGAGGCGATGCATATGTCTTAAAAAAAGTTATCGACACCAATACAATTAATGATATAATTGAATATTTAGAAAATATTGGAAGAAATTCTATACCTAATTATCAAAAGATAGAATATGGGTGTTCTAATTTCCACAGAATTAATAAACGGGATGAAAGATCACATGTTAAAGGGTGTTTTCATCAATTTGTTTTTTTTCCTTGGAATCAAGATTTTTTTGATTTTTTTGAATTAACAAAAACAGCATACAAACTTAAAAATTTACTAAGTGGATTGCCTGAAAATAAATTTTTAGGAAAAAAACCTGAAGATGGCTGTACATCAAGAATTGCATTTCAGTTCTATCCATCAAGTCAAGGTGGATTAAATAAGCATCGAGACCCTGTAGATTATCACCAACTTTCAGTACCAATTTTAATTATGTCAAAAAAAGGAAAAGATTTCCATGAAGGGGGCTTATTTATTGAAAAAGCATCAAAAGAAAAAATATATTTAGACGATATAACTGAACCCGGAGATGTGATTTATTTTAATGCTGAGGTTCCTCACGGAGTTGACATAATAGACCCTCAAAAAATTTATAAATGGACTGATTTCAATGGTAGATGGATGCTATTACTAGCAATAAATAAATTGTTTGATAACGAAAGCATAGCTGATGCTCAAGAGTTAGAATAGTTTTTTAAATGATTAATACTAATATATCATGGGAAAAATTAGGGTTAATTATTAAGCCCAACTCTAAGATTCAATGGATGAGTAAATGGACTGGAGCATCATTTGCTATAAAGTCAAAACAGAAAGATATTTTTGACATTTATGTTACAGGAAGAGATGATCAAAACAGATCCTTAATTGGCATTATAAATTACAATATTAAAAGTCTACAAGTTATAAATATTGATAATCATCCTATTTTAAATCTGGGGGTAAGGGGAGCTTTTGATGAAAATGGAACATCTTATCCCTGGTTAGTAAGAAATAATAATAAGTTATTAATGTATTATACTGGATGGGTTCCAACTGTTTTGACCCCCTTTCAAAATCATATTGGCTTAGCAGAAAGAAAAGAAAATGAGGAAAAATTCAAACAAACATCAAAAGCTCCTATTTTAGAAAGAACTAATGAAGAACCATTTGGAACAGGTTCTGTCTGTGTTATTAAAGAAAATAAAAAATGGAAAATGTGGTATACATGCTTTTTAGGATGGGAAGAATCTTCAAATAAACCAAAACATTTTTATAATATTAAATATGCTGAAAGCACTGATGGAATTAAATGGATAAGGAAAAACAAAACATGCATAGACTTTAAAGACAAAGAAGAATATTGCATTGCTAAACCATCTGTTATTAAAATAAATAATGTCTATCATATGTGGTATACTTTTAGAGGGTTAGAATACATGATTGGTTATGCATCATCAAAAAATGGGATCGATTGGGTGAGAAAAGATGAAATTGTGCGAATTACAACTTCAAAAAATGGATGGGACTCTAAATCTATTTGCTATCCTCACGTATTTAAACACGAAAAAGATTTATACATGCTTTATTGCGGAAATAATTATGGAGAGGAAGGTCTTGGATTAGCTAAACTTAAGACTTGATATGAAGAAAATACTTTTTTTAGGAGCCGCTGAATTTCAAACTCCACCTATTATTTATGCTAAGAATAAAGGTTATCAAATTATAACGTGTGACAACCAACCAAATAACCCAGGCCATAAATTAGCAAACAAATCATATAACATTAGTACAACACACAAAGATGAAATTTTAAAAATTGCAATCGATAATAAAATTGATGGAATTTTGACCTATGGGTCTGACATCTCTACTAATAGCGTAGGATATATTGCTAAAAAAATGAACCTTTCCGGGGCGGAAATCCAAGCTATTAAAATTTTAAACAATAAATCTAATTTTAGAAGTTTTTTAAATAAAAACAAGTTGCAAAAACATGAATTTAGCACATTTAATCATAATTCATCAAAAGAAATTAATGACTACCTTAAAACAGTTGAATTACCACAAATAATTAAACCTACAGATGCTTCAGGAAGTAAAGGTGTTAGTGTAATTCGTAATCTTAATGATGCTAAAAATAAAATTGAAAGTGCTTTTTCTGAATCCGCTTCAAAAACAATAATTATAGAAAAATTTATTTCAAAAAAGGGCTCACAGGTTTGTGGAGATGGATGGATGGAGAATGGGAAATTAAAATTTGTATGTTATGGAGATGGACATTTTTACAATAATTCTAAATTTCTTGCTCCATTTGGAGAAACATTTCCTTCTAAACACTCAGAAAAAACATTGTTAAAAGTTTCAAATAAATTAGAAGAAATACTATCAACAATTGGTTATATAAATGGACCATTTAATTTAGATGTTATCATAGATTATCAAAATAATCCATTTATTATAGAAATTGGACCAAGGAATGGCGGAAATTATATTCCAACTGCAATTAAATTAAAAACAAATGTTGATCTGATAACTGCAAGTGTAGAATTAGCTCTAAATAAAGACTTTAACTTGGACGTAAGTAAAAAAACAAATAATTCGTTTTTTGCCTGTTATATGATTAACTCCAAAGAAAAAGGAATTTTTGAAAAACTAACAATTGATAAACTTTTAGAAAAAAAAATTGTTCAAAAAAAAATCTATATTAAAAAACACCAAAGCGTATTGCCTTTTAATAAAGCAAATAATGCACTTGGCAATATTATATTAAAATTTAAATCAAAAACAGAAATGAATACTATTTTTTCAAAAATTGATGAACTCATTACAATTAAATTAAAATAATAATGCCAAAAGAAATACCAATATTTGATTCACTATCTCACCCAACAATTTCTGGAAAGTGGTTGAGTAAAAATTTAAATTCAAAATTTGACAGCTTAAGTAATTCATTGAAGGAAAATAATTATTTGGGAGCATTTGCAGTTGGCATTCACAAAACTGAAGGATATGAACATGAAAAATTCAAAATAGAATGCGACAAATACAAAAATTTATACGCTATTGCAGGGATAAACATTGACGCCGAAGACATAAACAAAGAGATAAAGTTAATTAAAGACCTAGGCTACATAGGAATTAAAATACATCCTAGATTTAATAATTTAAAATTAGAAAAACACAATCTTGTTGAAATTATAAACTTGGCAAATAAAAATGGTCTATACATATTTTATTGTACATATTTTCATCAAAAATTGAATAATATTATTACTGTTGATCCTTATTTATACTTTATTGAGATTATGAAAAAATGCAAAAATGCAAAAGTTATTTTACTACACGGGGGTGATGTCAATCTTCTAAAATATGCTGAACTTGTTAGGTTTAACGATAACCTTTTATTGGACTTATCACTAACAATTTTTAAGTATCAAATGAGCTCTGTAGATTTAGATATAAAGTTCTTGTTTAACTATTTTGATCAAAAAATTTGCATCGGAACAGATCACCCTGAATACAATCATTATGAGCTCAGAGAAAAATTCAATAAATTTAGTCACAAAATAAATCAAAATAAATGTGAGAATATTGCCTATAAGAACATTGAAAAATTTTTCAAATTAAAGATTTAAAGACATGTTAAATACTAAAACTATTTCATTTCCAAAAGCAGGACATAATGAATTAATAAAAATTGAAGACAATAGCTTTTGGTTTAATCATAGAAATAAAATAATAGAAACCATCATTAAAAAACATCCTATTGATGGAGATTTTGCCGATATAGGGGGTGGAAATGGATACCAGCTCATGAAAGTGGCGGAATTAAATAAATCAAATAAAAACATACTAATAGAGCCAAGTAAGCAAGGTTGTGCTAATGCAAAAAAAAGAAAAGTCAAAGAAGTGTTTAATATGACATTTGAAGATTTTGACTTTAATTTATACAACATAAAAGGAATTGGACTTTTTGATGTTTTAGAACATATTGATAACGATAAAGAATTTTTATCCAAATTATTATACAAGCTAAAAAAGGGTGCCAGAATATATATCACAGTTCCCGCACATAATTTTCTGTGGTCAGAAATCGACACACATGGAGGGCATTTTAGAAGGCACAATAAAAAAAGTTTAAAGAAACTAATGGAAGGCTTAAATGTAGAAATAGAATATTTTAGCTACTTCTTCTCATATTTATTGCCAATTTCATTACTTGTTAGAGCTATACCATACAGGATTTTTAAGAAAAAGGAGACTAAAAAACTAATGGAAGAAGAAAAAACACACCACAGTCCAAATAATTTTATTTTAAAAGTTTTTTCTTTTTTTGAAAAAACAGAAATTAAAAAATTAAAAAATTCCACTGTTAAGCTGGGAGCAAGTTGCTTTATAGTAATCAAAAAAAAATAAAACTGACTATAGCGTTTTCATTGTGTAGTAATACTAAACGAAATGCATAATATTATCAATATATTTATAAGATGATAAACGTTTTATACTCAATACAAAAGCGATTTCCATTAGAATTAAATGACCTTAACGAAGAATACGGAAAGTTAGGTGTTTCTAGAATTTTTATTGGTATAGTTATTTTTTCTAATGCTATACAATTAGCAAGCGAGTCTCGTTTTTATTTTGAAACATATGATGAATTTTATTATGGCTTAATTTTTTCAGCTCTAACTTTCTTGTTTACGATTGGATTTTTTACTCCAATCGTGACAATTCTACTATTTCTGTTTCTGTATAAGTTTTATACTGTAATGCAGTGTTACACTTTGGCAAATTCTATTCTAATTTTATATTTCTGGCTGTTTATCATCACCAATTTTGGAGGAGCTAAATATTCTTTAGATAATTATTTAATTAGAAAAAACTATAAACTATCAAAACTATTAACAAAATGCTACAATATTTTAGGAAACCTGTCTTTAAAAAAACTTAAAACAACATACTTATTTGTTTTAATTGCTTACGCAATATTGTCTTTTGGGGCTGCACTATTCCATTTACAGGATTCTTCCTGGATTAACGGAACTACCGCTCTTGAATTGCTCACAAGCTCATATCTGAGTAAGTTTTATCATTTCTTCAGATATGTTTATATACAATTCCCCTTATTTTTTATTTATTTCAGCAAGTTCTCTATGTTTGGCCAACTTTTATTTCAAGCTTTAATGTTCCCATTACTCTTTAACCAATATGGGTTAAAGTTTGTAAAATTATGGGGCTTGGGGTTTTTTATAGTGTCATTACTATTTATTCAACTTAGCTCGCTTCCACATTTCGAATTAATAATCTGGTTTATAATTTTTTATAGAAAAAAAAATAAAGAGAGAATTAATATTTTATATGATGATTTTTGCAATTTATGTAAACGCGCAGTTAAATTTTTTAAAGTAATAAACTTTAACAATGCCTTTGAATTTATGCCCTTGTCAAAAAACATTGAATTTGTAGAAAAAAATAGTATTACAAAAGAAAACCTACGAAACGAAATGCACGGTATTTACAATAAAGAAGTAATAATTGGTTACCAGCTTTATACAACATTGTGTTGGAAAAACCCGCTATTGTTAACAATATGGCCAATTATGGTATTAGGCAGAGTTTCTAAAATAGGCCCACTTATATATGGCTACATAGCAAAAAGAAGATTGGAGCTTTTTGGAACTTGTGAACTATCATTTGACGTTAATCGAGAAACAGAACCAAAAATAAATTTAAGAAAAACACCTGACAATGTTTTTAAGTTTTATAGCCTGTGTGTAATCTTTGTTTATTTGATTTACGTTTTTTTTGACATGCCAATTGTAAGTGATTATCCAAAAAAAATCGCAGAAGAAATTGAACATAAAACAGATCTAAAAATAAAACATAACATAGAAGGATTTCTTTTTCGTTACACGCCTTTTGTAACCCCAAATGTCTTCAACACAGCGGACCTAACCATGGGAAATAACTGGACAGTAATTTATAGACTAAAAAATAATAAGAAAGAAATTGTTCCCATTACATCTATAGACGGAGGGCGTTTGAATTATAGTAATTTTGATTGGTTACTATTTGGAAACCACAATACTGACATATTATATTTTGGCAATACGCTAAGATATAGGAGAGCTTTCATAGGAATGGACGCGTTAGCTTTTCATCAAAAAAACTCTGAAGGGTATAATTTTATATTCAAAAGAATAAAGTATGATTATAAAAAAACAAATCAAATTGGCGAGATAACGTATTTAATTGAAGTTTATCATCACAAAGAATCTTTAAAACTTGAAGAACCAAATTATGATAAAAAACTATTGCATTCGTACAATATTAATTATATTGAATAATTAAAAGTTATAATTCACAACAAAATCAATTTTTAGTATAGTTATGTTCATTAAAAAAAATAAGGTGCAAAAAAAAACTCACATAGCTTTTAATAATGCTTTCATTACTGGGAAAGAAACCAACCATATAATTGAAGCGGTCAAAAAAGGAAAAATTTCAGGTAATGGTGATTATTCAAAACTTTGTCATAAATTTTTTAAAACACATTTAAACAATCAAATTAATCTTTGTACTACATCCTGTACAGACGCACTAGAAATGACTGCAATACTTACAGAAATTAAACCTGGCGATGAAGTAATAATGCCTACCTACACATTTGTTTCTACCGCAAATGCTTTTATTTTAAGAGGTGCAAAAGTTGTTTTTGTAGATTCTAGAAAAGATCACCCTGGGATGGATGAAGAATTAGTCGAAGATATAATCACAGAAAAAACAAAGGCCATTGTTGTTGTGCATTATGCCGGTGTTGCCTGTGATATGGATAAAGTATTAGAAATTGCTAAGCGATATAACCTTATAGTCATCGAAGATGCAGCCCAGGCTGTAGATGGTTTTTACAAGGGGAAACCACTTGGCTCTATTGGAGATTTAGGTTGTTTTAGTTTTCACGAAACAAAAAACATTCAATGCGGTGAAGGTGGATTATTAAGTGTCAACAACGCTGCTTACAAAGAAAGAGCAGAAATAATATGGGAAAAAGGAACCAACAGATCTGCTTTTTGGAGAGGTGAAGTTGACAAATACAACTGGGTTGATGTTGGCTCTTCTTTTTTGCCTTCAGAAATTAATATGGCATTTTTATTTTCACAATTAGAAGAATTAGGAAGCATTCAAAAGAAAAGAAAAGAAATTTGGAATCAATATTTTGAAAGCTTAGAAAAACTAACTGATTTAAGTGTCAGCCTTAATCATATTCCAAAATATGCGACTAATAATGCTCACATGTTTTATTTAGTTTGCAGAAACGGAAAGGAAAGATCAAAATTAATAGAATACCTTAAGCAAAACGATATTAATGCTGTTTTTCATTATATGTGTCTACACGATAGCCCTTATTATAAGAACAAACACGATGGAAGAGAAATGCCTAGAGCTAAAAGATATGAAGAGCGCTTAGTTAGACTGCCATTATGGCCTGGCCTAACCCAGAAGCAAGTTGAGCGAGTAATAAAGGCGGTAATTTCTTTTTTCAATATTTAAACTTAAATTATTTTTTGCTTTTAAGTAAATCCTATTAGTAGCTTACTGTATAGAGCGTCAAATTTTTTTCTATTATTGGAAATATCGTAATTCTCTTCTATATGACTCCTTGCATTTTTCGAAAAAACAGTGTAATCAATCGGCGACATTTCATAAAATTTTTTAATATACCCTACTAACTGTTCATTATTTTTTTCATCAGCAAGAAATCCAGATTTGTTTTGAGACACTTCATCAGGAATGTCACAATGTTTAGTTGAAATTATAGGTAATCCAGCAGCTTGGGCGTCAAGTAAAACTATCGGCGCCCCACCTTCACAATCCATATCATCACTATAACAGCTTGGGTGTATAAATACATTATAGTCATCCAAAATATTATGAAGTGAAGCGTAGTCAATATCGTTCATAACCGTGATATTTTCTTTTAAGTTATTCATTTCTATAAATTGCATGATTTTTGCTCTGTTTGTTCCATTACCTATAAATGTTAAATGCATGTTTGGACAACTTTTAAGAGCATCTGCAAAAGCCAAAAGGGCGTGTTTATGCCCTTTTTTATCCACCATATTAGCAATTTGAATCATTTTTAAAGAGTTTTTATCTTTATTTCGTTTATTTAATGCAATTTTTTTGACCTCTATACCTAATTTGCAGATTTCGATTTTTGCTTCATTACAACCCATATCTAAGAGAATTTTTTTCCCATGATAACCTTCACAAACAATTTTATCAACTTTTTGAAACAAGGTCTTGTATCGTTTTTTCCAAATAGGGTACTTAAATGGAACCGACTGATAATCGTACCCATAAAAAGACACAACAAGAGGTAGTTTTAAAGCTTTCTTGAGCTTAATTGCTTCCCATCCAACGTGAGCAAAATGAGCATGTATTATATTTGCTTTAATTTTCTTGATGTTATTTTTTAAGTAAACAAATCGTATTTTATTGTTGAGAGGCCTTAGGGCTCTTGTTAGAAATGTAGGTAACTCATTAATCATACTTTTTCCATATATGACATTTAAGTTTTTAGCATGATTATTGTCACTGTTATCATATTTTTCAGGAAAAACGTAGTTTTCGCCTCCTAAGTTCTTAATTAACAAATTAAACCAAGATGGCCTGTCAGGGCTTAAGGAGTCTATTAAATGTGCAACTACAGGCTTTTTCATGGTTAATTAATTTTAAGTATCAATTGTCAATTTATGTTTTTTTATAATGTGGTTTGCTATTACCGGAGCAATAAATTAACTAGTGTTGGCTAAAGAAATTAGAATAAAATAGTTTTTAAATAGTGTAATGTTTTTTGACTTAAAGCTCTTAGGATTTAATTACCGATTCAAAAAGACCCTTCTCATACGCAAATATATTACCTTCCTAAGGGCATGAAACTTATTATGTAGGGTCATTATTAAGCTTTCTAATAACTTTTGCAGGAACCCCAGCCACAATTACGTTGTCTGGAACGTCTTTATGAACTACTGCATTTGCACCAACAATACTATTTTTACCAATAGTAACCCCCATAAGAATTGTAGCACCAGTACATATTAGTGCATTATCAAGTAATACTATTTTTTTATATATATTTTTTTGTTCGGAGTATAATTTGTTTTTTTCTTTAAAACTATGTTGATGAGATAAAAGGCTTACATTTGCCCCAACTTGAACATTATCTCCAATTTCAACGCCTCCTGCTGCTAAAATTAACATATTTGAGCCAAAATAACAGTTCTTTCCACAAGAAAAGTTTCCCTTGTTATTAGACCATGGCCCACCACAATTTACAAATACTGATGCGTCAAAAGTTGTTTTACTTCCCGCAAAGAACCCATTAAGATTTGTATATTTAAACCCTGGTCCAAATGAAACATCAGGGAACTGGGTTCGTAATATTTCTATTTCGTATTCAGAGGCAATAAGTTTTTTAAATGCTCTAAAACTAAATTTAACAATATTCAATACATTCATCTAATAAAACTACAGCTTTAAAATTAATATATAAATGCTCAAACAAAATATTTTAGTTTTAATAAAATCAAAGGAGTTTTAACAAGGCCAAGCATCTTCATTACTGTCGAAGTTTATTAAGGGGTTCTATTATATATTTGTAACGTGCTGATTTGTAAGTAATATCATAAAAAATGTTCTTTTTACACCCAAAATTTTTCTTAAAATGTGTTACCCCCTTACCCTCGGGACTAGGCCCAAAATCAAAAATATTAAACCCTTGTTTTTCATAAAATTTTATCGCATTATATAACAACCCGTTAATTGGACACATTTTACTAAAGTCCCTATTTAACATTGATGCCCAATAATAAATTCTTTTATGGTATTTAATTGTTATGATTCCTGCAATTAGCTTATCGTTATAAGTTGAAATCCAGAAATCTACATTGTTGTTTTCTTTAATCAAGGCAAGAAAAAAATCTAACGGGTAAGGAATATATTTACTATTCCAATTCTTGCTAGTTCTTAAATAGATTTGAAAATATTCAATTATCCTGTTTTCATTTTTTGTAATTTGGAAAGAAATTTCTGATTTTAATGCCTTACGGCACTGGTTCCTGGTTTTTACCGAAAATGAGGATTTAAAAATATAATCAAAACCATTTGATAAGTCTAAATAACTGCTGTCACTTTTTTTAACAGTGAATTTGTTTATGTTGAACTGCTCTATTATATCTTTTGAAGGTAATTCATGAAAAGAAAATCGTAGAATATCTGGCTTTAGATGAGAGAGTATGTTTTTTACCATTGTTTTGCCATTAGTAGGATTGATAAAAAAAGAGTTCCACGAATAGGGCAAGCTAATATAAATCTTCGACTTGGCCGGCACCTGAACTATAGGCGTTATTATATTATCATAGTTGTCGCAAATAACATATGATTGGTAGTTTTTGAAGGTTCTACCAAACAAGTTTGCTATTTTACAGGGAAACAAGATTTCCTGATCTTGCAAGTCTCTTAGGTCTTTTTCTTTCGAAAGCTTTTTTAAATACACCTAATTAGAATCATTTTAATAAACATAAACAAATATATCCAATAATTGATTAAATAGAATTTGCCCAATTTGTTATTTTTTAATGGAAATTCCAGTAATATTTATTAAAGCTCTCAACAAAGAACCAACATTACTTTATGGCTATGCTACAACGAATTTTTTTGAATTTATTGATAAAATTACGATAATTTGACTAACAAATAAAAATCTTTAATAATCACGGTTTAATATTTTTATGATGACATACGTTAGGCTGGCTCAACAATTCTTTAGAAAATCAATGTATAGACTATTACAAAAATTTGTTTCTTTGAAGATTCTGTAAATTATGACAAAAAATATTTAATATGCACAATCTTGAAATTAGTCTTCCTTGTGGCAATATTTCTAGTAACAAAGAGCTTGGCCGATACTTTCAAGATTTAAGTCAAGCAATTTATCATTTTGATCACAATTCATTTGGTGAGTTCGATGAAGATGGAATTCCATTTCTAATTGAAAAAGGGAAAAAAACATACAGTGTCATTTATGTAATTCAATATGCTTTAATTCAAAATGAATTAATAATGATTAATGATGATGTTAAATCCCGAAAGACTAATATTAAAAAATGTATAGACTGGCTTGATAAAAAGTCAGAAAAATTTAAATCAGCTATTGTTTGGCGAAACGAAGAAAACCAACAGTACAATTTAAAAAAAGGATGGATCTCAGGGATGTATCAAGGACAAGCAATTTCTTTATATCTTAGGGCATACCAAATTTTTGGAGACGAAAAATATCTAAACACCTCTAAAAACATATTCAAATATTTTCATTTAGATTTTTCAGAAGGAGGCGTTACTAGACTGGATGAAAATGGTGATCTTTGGATTGAAGAATACCCCACAACCCCTCCGTCGTTTGTGTTAAATGGGTTTATATATGCTGCATTTGGCATTTTAGATTTATATCGTGTTACAAAATCTAAAGAGGCGAAAGCTATGTTCGACGCCTGTGTTAAGACTTTGGAAGGCAATTTGCATAAATATGACCTATGGTACTGGTCTGTTTACGACCAGGGGAAGGAACAATTAGTGTCTTATTATTACTTAAAGAATGTCCACATTCCATTAATGGACATTTTGTTTAAGCTTACTAAAAAGAAGATATTTGAAAAGTATAATCAAAAATGGCAGAGACAATTAGATTCAAAAACATTATATTTTATCACAAAAATAATGTATAGGCTTCAGCCAAGGTTAAAAAAAGTCAAAAGCATCTTAAAAAATCAAAATGTCTAAACTCAAAGAGTTTGTTACTGAAACACTAATATATGGATTTGCGAATGTGTTTTCGAGGGTCTTTGCTATGGCTCTAATTCCTCTTTACAGTGGATTAGGCAAAGACGCTTATTCGAATATTGTTTTATTACAGTCTACATTCACAGTTTTTTCATTTCTGACGGCTTTAAGTTCAGGAGTATTCTATTACTATTATGAATATGAAAGGCTTAAATACAGACGGATAGTATTTACCTCTTGGTTCTATTATGAGATATCAATTGTGGTAATTTTAATTTTGGCGATTTTTATATTTAAATCGCCCATAGCAGATTTTTTTATCCCAATCAACGGAGGAACGGAAGAGATACAGTGTGCATTAGTTCTGCTTTCTTTTCAGTTTGTTCCATACATATTTAATACAACAAACATTAACTCTTTTCGAATTGATCGGAAGCCGAAACAGGCTGTGTTAGTCACGCTTTTAGAAGCTACATTTACATTTTTAATTGTTGGTGCTGGAATTATATTTTATAACTTTGGAATACTACACATTGTGGCTGCACAACTTTTTGCAAGAGCTATAGTTGCAATTCTTTTTTTTAATAAGACAAAGCAGTATTTGAATGTCTTCTATTTTTCAAAAAAAATGATGAAACGACTAGTCCTGTTTTCTTGGCCTTTTTTCGTCATTAGTTTATTCTCATGGATTGTTATTAGTATTGATAAATTTCTTGGTGTTGAAATACTTTCAGATAATAACGAAGTGGCACTACTTTCTCTTGCAATGCAACTGAGCTTACCAATTGCGGTATTAGCAGATATGATACGAATGGCAATCGGTCCGTTTGTAATGTCAATTCGTAAAAGTAATGAAGCTGTTGAAAGCTATCAACAAGTATTCGACCTCTCTGTGTTTAGTGGTTTTGGAATCTTAATATTACTCATAATCTTCAGCCCTTTGCTTGTCAACTTATTAGCAGACGAAAGTTTTTTAAAAACCCTTCGAGTACTTCCTTTATTTGCTCTTGCAAGTGTTTTTTCATTAATCGCCAATCAATTTGCAATAAGTTTTAGTTTGTCTAAAAAGAATATATACATATTATGGGCAACAATGATTGCTGGAATCTTGGTGTTTTCAATAAATTACCTTTTTATGAAGGAATATGGATTCATAGTGGCAGGAATTTCACAGATTATATCATACGTTATAATGGCAGTTTTTCTTTACTTAGTTGGCGCCAGGGTTGCTGAATTAAAGCTTAAACTTAGCATGATGTTTGCGATGCTTTTAGTAATTGCCGTTTACTTAGTGTTTTTACATTCTATCATGGATGATATTTTAGAGAAAAAATACTTATTAATGATTGTAAGCGGAGTAGTTTCCGGATTGGCTTTAATTGTAATTTACTTTAGGTTTCAGAATTTATCTCCTCGCTTTGCTTTTTCTTATTTTGTCAAACGCAAGCGAAGTTAGATATAATTCTTACATATTTCTTTTTTTGTGTTTTTTACAGTGTAGCGAACTAATATTATTTTTTTCTTAAATAAACAGTTAACTGCATTCCTGTTTTTGTCCATTTCATATACAAGCGAAGTATAGGATGTAGAAATTTTGGAATAAAGTATATTTCACAAACATCAAAATAATGTCTTTCAATAGTGAAATTTAATTTTTCTTTAAGCTTCTCAAATGACTCTAAACTAAATTCATACAAATGAAAAGGCGTATGCATAGGGCTGATATTTGTAACATAATTAGTCCCTATTAGACGGTAATATATATTAACTAATTTAGCTATAAAATGTTTTGATGACGGAACTTCAATGTGAACAATGCCACCTGGCTTTAACCACTTCATAGTTCTTTCAAGAGTTTGAGCGGGATGATATAAATGTTCAAAAACAGCACCGTATGTAATAAAATCAAATTCATTTTTTGGATACTCAATATTTTCGACCATTTCATTTCTGATTTTTGTCGGAGAAATTTGCATTTTACTAATTGCTCTTTCATAAAAAGGGACTGAAGGCTCAAATCCATAAGTATCAAATCCTGCTTTATCCATTGAAATCATAGCTTTTCCGAGGCCCGCACCTATATCAAGTGCTTTCATTCCAGCTTTAAAACGTAAAAGACCTTTTACAAAATTGATTTGTCTACTAAAATATCCCTCTTGCCACTCAAAATATGATGGTTTCCAATATTCTTGAGGTGGCGAACCATAATGGTCTAGAATATTAAATGGAACTGGAATTGGCGAAGAATAAATTAAACCACAACTATTACATTCCTTTACAGAAACAGATATCCCTTGCTTTTTTTTAGGAGACAAACCTTGAGACGAATTTAATCTTTGTCCTAAAACTCTATGATTTTTAGTCCTGTCACCACACATTTCGCAGCAATCAACATCTTCAAAAGAATATTTTTTCATAAATAAATTAACGCATACAAAGTAATGTAATTACAATGAATAATTGCTTAGTTTTGGATTATTAATTTAGCTAACTTTTTAGTCTGGGTTTCTCTAGAAAAGTTTCGAGCATAATAATGATTGTGTTTTGGTACTAATGATTTTTTGAGTGTTTTATTTCTCAATAATTTATTTATAACCATACAACATGAATCTATATCATGGCAAACCCATCCACAATTAGACTTCAAAATAAAGTCTTCCATTACATCAGAGTCAGATGGCACAAGTAAAACAGGTTTTCCTGTAGCATAATACTCAAATAATTTAACCGGATACCAACCTTTGACAGCATTAAATTTAGTTAACAATAAAAGATCGGATTCTGCTATTTCATCATTTAAATCATCTTTATTTAATCTTGGAATAATATTGTAGTGATTTTTGTTATTTGTAAGCTTAATAAGCTTTTGATGGCCTAATGTTTCAATTTCTGTTCCAACAAAAAAGACTTCGATTTTTATTTTTGAAAATTGAGCATTAGAAACAAGTTTATTAATTGCTTCTATGAATACTTCAATTGGTTGTGAATTGTAAATTGTACCTGCATATACAATTTTAAATGTATCCTTTTTTGTTTTGTCGGGCAGCAAATCATAGGATTTGTAGCCATTCATTACAACATACCCCTCTACATTAATAAATTTTTTTATACTTTTCACCCAAGTCTCTGATACTGAAATAAAATAGTCAGAATTATTAGTCCATTTTAACTCTGATTTTTTATCAATTAAGAAAAGAAAACGCTTAAAAAAACTATTGTTTCTTTTATCATTATTTTGATGTGTACTCCATTCGTCTCTATAATCTGGAATCCATTTAATATTATATTTCTTTTTTAATAAATACCCAATCTGAAACATCTCAAAAGGATTAGCGCTAATAATAACATGTTTGATATCCGAATCTTTAACTAAAATACTCTCTGTATAATTATAAAAGTCCTTATATGGACTAAGAGTTATGTGAATACGCCCCAAAAGGATTTGCATTAAAGTCAATAACTTTCTTAATAAAGAAAAATATGACTTACTTGAAAGTCTGTTTTTTAGAAAAGTTTTAACTGGAAGATAATGAACTTCATGATTTTCTTTCCTTTCAATCGTAAGTTTATTGTTTTTAACGGTGCTGAATAAATCTTTTTGACCTGAATTCCATTTTCTAGAAATAATAATTGGGAAAACCCCGTGTTTTGAGAGATTCTTTGCCCAATAATCGGTTCTTTGCCCCCCCACAAAAACCGAAGGAGGATAATAATATGAAAGAACAACAACTTTTTTCATGTTAAGTTCAATAATAAACTAATTTGTGTTTGTTTTAATAATACACATAGTCTAATTACTTATTCAATATATAGAAAAATCAATACAAATAATAACAAGCAACAAATTATTGATTTATAAAAATCTCTAACAACCAATTAATAATTCATTATTATACAACATATGTTATAACACAAATAGATGAATCTTGAAAAATAATAGGGCTTGAATATTAAAACAAAGATTTAGAGAAATAATAGCTTGTCTCAAATATTAAAACTCCCAAAACTTTTAAGCCAAACCTATGGAGGTGTCAAATAATAATAAGGTATACCAGCCTCAAAAAAAGATGAATCTAAACATATGCTTTGATACCCTTTAAAGGCAGAATAGGGAGGTTTAAAATAGTCGTGAAACTTGTAAGTAAAAGGAATTTTTTGTACAAGAATTGGTTTTACCGTAACATTTAACAACTCACCCTTAAATTGATTTAAATACAAATTCCTATCGTTAATTTGATTTTTTATTTTATTAGAAAGCAAAAAATTATTTGACAATATCAAAACAAAAGCAAATGTAATTACACACAAAAGAAAGTGAACTGCTTTTCTACTTCCTTTTACGCAAGAACTAATAGTAAAAATTTTGTAAAATGAAGTAACTAAGAAAATTGTAACAAAAATCATAAATGGGATAGCAGTTCTTCTTCCAGAGAAGTCAGGAACTGCTAAAATTGGAACAACTGAAGATAAAGAAATTAGCAACCATTTATATTTTTGTATAAAGTCCTCAAAGCTAGTAAAGTAAAAAAAATACTTTAAAAGATTTTTAAAAAATAGTTTGGGGATTATTCTATTTTCATTTTTTAATTTAAAAAGAATCAAAGAAAAGAAAAGCATAAGCATTATTAGCAAAACAGAGTAGTAACAATAGCGAAGTGGAATCTCCATAAAATTATAAAGAAATTCAGAAAGTGAAAAGTTAAAACTTTTACTACTTTCTGCTGCTCTTTTAAAATTTCCCGGAGCTAATATCGTGACTAAAGTTCCTGCAGTAATAAAAGAAAAAAGCCAAAATATCTTGTAAAATCTAATTTTTTTAAAGTAAAGTGTTAAAATTAAAAAAGTTAAGCAGCACGCAGAAAAGTTAGCGCCTAATCTGCCTACAGAAAACGTGAACACTAAAAAACAGCTAAAAAACAAAGTATTCATACTTTTAATTTTTGTTAATATAAAATATATCCACATTAACGACATAAAGCGACAAAGACTGTATCCTCCGCCGACTAACCAGTATACCGTGTCAGAAATATTTAGATGATTGGAAAAGAAATAAAAGAGTAAAAAAATCAATATTAAAAACCTTTCATCCCTGGGATTGTACCCAGACCTTAAAGGAATCTCGTGCAGAATTATTTTAAATAAAAAATAACAAGAAAAGTAAAAGAATAACAACCAAATAATTGACCCAAATTGAGGAGGAAGAAATAATACGAGCGACTGAATAAATGTCCCGACAGATAAAAACCTTCCATCAATATTTAAATAAAAATCATAAAGGTGTCCAAAAATTTTTTTTTCTTTTATGTTAAGAATAAATACGTAGTCGTCAGACCAATTTTCTGAAAAATAGCAAAGAGCAAATGTTAAAACCAAAGAACATAGCAAAAATATAATTGTCATATTTGAAATTAAATCTGTATTATCTCTTTTTACCTCCATTTGTTAAAATTTGATATTTAAAGTTTGAACGCTTTTGATTGTTTATTGAGTTTGCCAACAATGTAAACTAGACTAAAGAAAAAAGGCAGCAAGGGGGTTTTATATCTAACCATTGCTCCAAAATTAGTACCTGCTATTCCCACCCCAAAGGCAAAAAGAATAGAAAATATTAGGCAATATAATAAAAAGGGCTCTTTAAGAAAAGTTCTAAAAACTGCAAATGGTGAGACCCTAAGCAATGTATATAAAGTAAAAATTATCAAAATAAAATTTTCTATAGCAGAAAACACCATGGTTGGGCTCCCTACCTCCCATAAAAAAGGTCTAAATAGGGCCGTGAAAATTGCATTTGGAGCTACAGAAACTAAACTAATTAAGCTTCCGTCAAACTTTCCTATATCGTAATTATTAGTCCCGTATTGATCAGACCTGAGAAGATCTGATCTAATTACTTGAGCTTGCTCTATTGCTGTATCTACTTCTCCATATACTCCCATTAAGGTTGATAAATTTTGAAAAACATAGAGTCCTATTGCTAGGATTACAACAGAAAGTATTGGTAAGGTTAATATTTTTAAAAGCCTATTTTTTATTTGCTTTAAATAAGCGCTGTTAAGCCACAATATAATTCCCGGTAAAAGGGATAAAACAACATAAGGCTTCATATTAATGATTAGTAATAAATTAATTAAAAGAAAAGTAGTATTAATTAGTACTTTTTTTCTCAATATAAAGACCATGTAAAAGTTATAAGTAATCCAGCATGCGGAACTAACAGTATAGCTATCTTTCATAATTCCACTTCCCCAAAAGGCTAGTGAGGGAAGAAATAATACAATGTAAGCCAATCCTTTTTCATAACCTGGATATAAAATATTTAACAGACGATAAAATTTCCACACACCTATGTATGAAAAGCAGCAAACTATGAAGCTAGTTATTATGAAACTTTTTGCCCCAAGTAAACAAAAAAATGCTGAATATCTAGAAACAGAAAAAGTGGATTCATCTCTCCACATGTAATAGGAGGGGAACCCGGTATTTTTATTGAAGCTATTCCAGTTATTATACTCATTCGTTGTATTGAATAAAATAGCAATTCCTTTTTCAAAATCTTCTATGAGTAGATTACTAACAGCTTTAGCTCCTCTAAAATAGTTAACTGTATCACCTCCTTCATAATAAAATAAATAAATTGAAACAAATGCAGAAACACTCAATAGTTTAAAAAGAACTCCTTTTGTAAAGTATTTATATTCTGGAAACAAACCAATATTTTTGGATTTAATTCTCAAGCATATTAAGATTATTAGCATCAAATATACAGGCACTAATAGTAAATCTAAATATGTGAAAACATTTTTCATACTTTGAAATTCAAAGTTCTTTGTAGTGCTAAATTAATATATTTAATTGAATATAATTACATTTAAAGAGATGAAAGAGAAAAAAGTAGTCTTTTTAACTTACGATGGCATAACCGATCCTCTTGGTCAGTCTCAAATATTACCCTATTTAATTGGCATCTCTTCAAAGAAGAATTATAAAATTACTATTGTAAGTTTTGAAAAGACAAAAAACCACCTCCAAAATAAAGAGGTTATTTTAAATATTCTTAAGAGCCATAATATTAAATGGATTACCTTAAAATATACCAAATACCCTCCTATATTTTCTACGCTCTGGGACATCTATAAACTAAAAAGAACTCTAAACAAGCTAAAAAACAAAGGGCTTGATTTAATTCACTGTAGAAGCTACATCACAACTTTAGTTGCTCTAGGATTCAAAAAAACATACAAAACTCCATTTATTTTTGATATGAGAGGATTCTATGCAGATGAAAGAGTAGATGGAAAAATATGGTCTTTAGATAACTTTATTTATAAAAAAATCTATAATTATTTTAAATCTAAAGAGAAAGAGTTCTTACAGTATTCAGCCTATACTATTTCATTAACTACAAAAGGGAAAAAAGAAATTGGGTCTTGGAATCTACCTAATCAATCCAAAATAAAAGTAATTCCTTGTTGTACAGACGAAAATCTTTTTCAGAAAAAAAACATCCAAAATGTTAGAAGTAAATTAGGTTTTAATAAGGACGATTTTATAATTTCTTATGTTGGATCCATAGGAACATGGTATATGTTGGATGAAATGTTAGACTTTTTTAAATGTCTCCAAATTAAAAAACCAAACGCAAAATTTTTCTTTATTACTAAAGATGATTCACAGCTAATATTAGAAAAAGTAAAAAGTAAAAAAATTGATGTTAGCAACATTAAAATTCAACCTTCGTCAAGAGAAATGATGCCTTCTTATATTGGCGTAAGTAATTTTTCAATTTTCTTAATTTTACCAGTTTTTTCTAAAAAAGCATCCTCACCAACCAAAATGGGAGAGATCATGAATCTTGGAATTCCAATTATTTGCAACTCTGGAGTGGGTGATGTAGATGAAATTATGGAAAAAAGCATGCCAGAACTATTAGTAAAAGACTTTTCCAATAAAGAATACGAAAGAGTTATTAATTTAATCACCAATAATTACAAACCCAATCAAAAAACTATAATTGAAACCTCTCACAGCTACTATTCATTAGATAAAGGCGTTGAAAAATACAAAGAAGTTTATAAAGAAATATTAGGCAAATGATTTACTCGTGATGGTATTTTTCACCCTCTAGTATAGTAAAAGCCCTATAAAGCTGTTCTTTAAAAATCATTCTCACCATTTGGTGAGAAAATGTCATTTTAGATAAACTTAACTTAGCGTTTGCACGCCTATATACACTTTCACTAAATCCAAAAGCTCCACCAATTATAAATACCAATTCATTAGCGCTTGACACCATGTTCTTATTTAAAAGTTCAGAAAACTCTATGGATGTTAGCGCAAGACCTTTATCATCTAATAATATAACATAATCACTATTTTTTAAAGATTTTAAAATCAGATTTCCTTCTTTTTCTTTAAGTTCTTTTTTAGAAAGTTTACCACCGTTTTTAATGTCGGGAATTATCAATTCTGAAAATTTGCAATAATGCTTTAGTCTTTTTTGATATTCATTTTCACCATCTATTAGAAATTTAGATTTAGTTTTGCCAATTACAATTAGTTTAACTTTCATTTCTTAAATTTAGGATTTTACAGACATTATATTATTGTGAGCTATAAATTATTCAAGTAAAATTAATAGATGAATACATTAGTAATCGGAGCCACAGGAGCCACGGGTAGAGAATTGGTAAATAAATTACTAATAGATGGCGACTTTAGCCTAGTCACTATTTTTGTTAGAACTGATCCAAACATTAAACATAAAAAGTTAAAAATTAATGTAATTGATTTTAAAGAACTGGAAAAATACAAAGACATAATAAAAGGAGATATATTGTTTTCTGCTTTAGGAACTACCAAAAAAGATGCTGGCGGTAAAGATGAGCAACACGAAATTGACTATACTTATCAATATGAATTTGCAAAAACAGCAGCTGAAAATGGAGTAGCTAATTATTCATTGGTTTCTTCAGTTGGAGCAAATGCAAAATCTTCTTTTTTCTATCCAAAAATCAAAGGGGCGTTAGAAGAAGCGGTGAAAAAACTAGATTTCAAAAAAATTGATATATTTCAACCACCCATGTTAATTAGGCAGCCAGACTTAATGAGAGGTGGAGAGAAAAGGGGCATTAAAATTTTAAATAGACTTAATAAAATAGGAATTCTAAAATCTCAAAAACCTTTAGCAGTTGAGTCGCTTGCTGAGAAAATGTTAAAAATGGCAAAAACACCATCCAAAGAGAAAACAACTACCCATCTTCCAAAAGACTTATTTAGCTAGGAGGCTTTAAATTATTCCTCAGGGATTTATAAAGTGCCCACTGGTTTTTTACTCTTACTAGATTTTGATCTTTGTAGCTAGTTTTATAATAGCTATCCCGGTTTAAATAATCGGTTAAAAATCTCACACTTTGCATCAATGTTATAGCCATTCCTCCAAAAAATAGATTTTCTATTTCTTCTTTTTGTAAGGCTGCTTTATTTGTAAACGCTTGTATTATGGTATTGATAACTTCCATATTGCAAATCACCTTTTCAATCTCCTTAGATTCCTCCCCTAATGGATTACTATAGGTTCTAATCATATCTCCAATATCAGAAAGAACACAACCAGGCATTAAAGTATCCAAATCTATTAATGCCAAGACTTCATCCGTTTTTTTATCAAACAAAAAGTTATTGATTTTAGTATCGTAGTGAACTACTCTAATGGGTAGAGAATTACAGACTTCGTCCCATTTTTTTAAAATAGGCAATTCTTTTACAATTTCATTTGTTAGAGATTTAGTTAATAATAACCTTTCCTTATCACAATTTAAAAGAGCCTCTTCAAATTTTTTTGTAATAGAGTTGCCGTTGTGAAAATTTGGCAGTGTAATAGAAAGAATTTCAGTATTAAAATCAGACAAATGGTGGTAAAATTCACCAAGACAATTAGCGGCACTTTTCACTTGATTTAGAGACGAAACTCTATTATAAGACATACTATTCTTTACATAAGGCATAAGTCTCCAAACCTCATTTTCTACTTTCAAGTATTGCCCATTAATGGGAAGAGGAAACGAGTAAGAGTAATTTTTGCTTTTAAGCCAATTACCAACAGTTAGAATATTTTCTAATCCTTTTTCATAATTCGGAAAAATATTGGTATTGATAGCTTGAAGTATGTACGAGTTAGTTTTTGAAATAAGAACAAGCGTTGAGTTTATTAAACCAGATTCAACTCTTTTTATGGAAACAATAGGTTCTTTTAAGCCAAAGTTGGATAAAATACTTTGAGCAAATTCTAGCTCCACAAGTTCTTAGGATAAACCCCGTTTTCTATGTGCTTATTCAAAGTATCGATTGCCATTTCTTTGTCTTCTTTGTAGGTTACTCCAAACCAATTATCGTTAGTTGGAATAACTGCAAAAGCTATTTCGCCAGCCTTAATTTTATCGGAAACAATATTAGGAATATAATATTCAGCAGTAGGGCTATTGCTATTTTCTTTCATGAAATTATGAAGACCCGCCTCAATATCTTTAAAAATAGAAGGATGAAAGCCCCAATAGTTCATAGAAACATAAGATTTTGGATCAACCTCTCCGCTAGGTTCGTTAGAACCAATATTATATTCTACTTTTTCGCCTAGTCTGGCTAATTTCTCTCTTTCATTAACCTCAACAAGATTATTCTTTGAATCTACCTCACACACTCCTCGATTTACAGTACCATTTTCTGAAAGCGTATTTTCTAGAATATATCCAAGCATTGACATATTAGAAGGAGAGCATTCACGAGCTAAAAAGTCAGCCATAATTTTAAAAGAATTGGCTCCATAATAGTCATCTGCATTAATTACTGCAAAAGGCTCTTTAATTACATCTTTGGCTACTAATACCGCATGAGAAGTGCCCCAGGGCTTGGTTCTCTCTACTAAGCTTAGTCCTTCCACCTTAAAGTTAACTGGCTGATAAACATACTTAATTTCAATTCTACCGTTAAAAGCATCAAAAATTTCTCTGAAGGCAGCGTCAAATTCTTCTCTTATGACAAATACAATTTTTCCAAATCCTGCTTTAATTGCATCGTAAATAGAATATTCTATTATTGGCTCGTTATTTGGTCCAATTCCATCGATCTGCTTAAGACCACCATATCTGCTGCCCATACCAGCAGCTAAAATTAAGAGTGTTGGCTTCATATAAATATATTCAGCCCTTAAATTATAATAAATATTCGGTGTTGATGAAGTTTGAGTGGTTAGAATTTAAAAGATCTTGCAGAATTTTGTTATTGTATTCGTTATCCTTGGAAGCGACAAAAGTTCTAATGGAGAAAGACCTAAGCGCATCAAACACACTTAAAGTTCCAACGGCAGAGTTTTTTCTTCCTGTAAATGGATAAACATCTGGACCTCTTTGGCAAGAGCTATTTAAATTTACTCTACAAACCAAATTTGCTAAGGTGTCTATTAAAGGACCCAACTGTTTCACATCTTGGCCAAATAAACTTACTTGCTGGCCATAATCGGAGCTGGCCATAGCATTTAAAGGTTGGTCAATATCTTTAAAAGAAACTATTGGTATAACAGGGCCAAACTGCTCCTCATGGAATAAATCCATATCCTCGTTTACTGGATACAATATTGCTGGGTAACAGTAGTTAGGAGACATTTCACCTCCTTTTTTATTCATTACTTTTGCACCTTTAGAAGTAGCATCTTGTATCAAACCTTTTATATATTCTGGTTTTTGAACTTCTGGCAAAGGAGTTAGAAAAGATCCATCTTCCCATGGCAACCCAAATTTTAGCTCGTCCACCGCTTTGGAGAACTTGGCGATAAAATCATCTACCACATCTTCGTGCACAAACAATACTTTTAACGCTGTACATCTTTGTCCATTGTAAGACAATGTTCCAGAAACACATTCTTTGATAGTAAGGTCCATGTCTGCATCTTTAAGAACAATTCCTGGGTTTTTTGCTTCTAGCCCAAGGATTAATCTAAGCCTATTTTTGTTAGGATGTAAATCTTGTAATGCCACTGCTGAGGAACTATGTCCAATTAAAGCAAGAACATCAATTTTCCCAGTTTTCATTATTGGAGAAGCAATTTTTCTTCCTCTTCCAAATAAAATATTTACCACCCCAGGTGGAAAAGCTTCTTTAAAAGCTTCTAGTAGAGGAGTTATTAGTAACACCCCTAATTTTGCAGGTTTAAAAATGGCTGTATTCCCCATAATAAGTGCTGGTATCAATAAAGAAAATGTTTCGTTAAGGGGATAGTTATATGGTCCTAAGCAAAGGATAACCCCTAACGGTCCTCTTCTTATGTGGGCTCTAATATTTCCTTCGGTATCAAATTTTGCACTTTTTCGATCTAGCTTTTTGTAAGCTTCAATAGTATCGTAAATATATTCTACAGTTCTATCAAATTCTTTTGCTGCATCTGTTGTGTTTTTGCCAATCTCCCACATTAATAGCTCTACAATTTCTTCTCTTTTAGTAGTCATTATTTTCACGAATGTTTCCATACAAGAGATTCTCTCTTTGACTTTCATAGTTGGCCATTTCCCTTGTCCTCTAGAAAATGCATTTACCGCTGCGTCCAAGGCTTTTATAGAAACATCTTCATCTAAGTCTGGAACATTTCCAATTAGAGTTGGACCTAAATTCCCATGGTTGTCTTTGGTTAAGTAAATATTTGAAAAGACGTCTGCTGAGGGGCCCGTCCAATCGGTTATTTTACCATCAATTAGATACTGACTACATTGAACATTTGGCACTTTAACTTTGTCTAATAAATTCATAAGTATATTATTTTGTTTAACAAATTAACGAAATTTTTAAACAAAAACCATATTTATTTAGTTGTTTCAATCTTATTTGCTAATTTTTATTAGTTATTTTTATTTTTATTTCAAAATTGTCCATTATGAAGAGCTTACCATTTTTTATATTTTTAATTGTTTCTTTTTTACAATTCAATGGCCAAAATCCAGGGGATACCACCATTGTAGAAACCTTAGATTTTAACGATATTACCAAGCGGAAAGGGTGGTATATTTTTCCTTCTGACACCAACGAATACCACAAGGTTTTGATGTATTATACATTAAAATGCGATGCTGCCACTACACAAGATAATTATGCATGTGGAGAATGGGATTACACTACCTACACTAGACTTTACAATCACCAAAATGTAAATAGCCCCTATTATTATTACAGAAATTCCAATCCAGAAACCATACAATACAACGACCAGCCAAAGTACGATGTCCAACAAAATTTCTCCTATAATCTTTCTATAGATTCCACCATCTCCCAAAACAGTTTTACCATTGGCACTGGCTCGGAGAACACTACAGAGCTTCTTAATACCACTCAAAAATCTGGTAAAACTCAATACTTAATTCTTGCCTCCGATCTTCAAAACCAAGGTCTATTTGCTGGAGATATTTCAAGATTATCCATTGATTTTCTGAATCAAGGGGAGAGCTTAAAAAATCTTACTATTAGAATAAAGCAAACAACACTATCAGAACTTACCGATTCTACTTTTGAAGTAGATAATCTTTCAACTGTCTACAATAATTCGATTTACCAGCAACCAATAGGAACTACTACTTATAATTTTCTACAACCTTTTGCCTGGAATGGTACAAGTAATATTGTTGTAGACTTTATTTTCTCATCGAATTCTACCAACACCAATTATACAACTGCATCGGATAGTACAGGGTTAAATATAGGACTTGTACAAGGTCACAATGGACATCTAGATTTTAAAGACGATGACATTGTAGACATCCCCTCTTCTGTATTTGCAAATGTAGATAGCGCAGTTACCATTTCTTTTTGGTGTTATGGGGATGAAAATTTAATGCCTTTTAATTCCTATATTTTTGAAGGAAGAGATGCTAATGGATACCGAGTAATAAATTGTCATTTGCCATGGAGCAACAGTAGAGTTTATTGGGATGCTGGAAATAATGGTACGGGATCTTACGATAGAATACACGAATTGGCAAATATTAATGATTTTTCCGGCAAATGGAACCATTGGGCGTTTACCAAGGATATAAATAATGGAGAAATGAAAGCTTTTTTAAATGGAGAGCTTTTTATGAGTGGAACTTCCAAAACTAGATCTATGGCAGGAATAGTAAAGTTCAGAATAGGTGGAAATGCAGCAGCAAATTTTAATGGGGTTTACGATGGTAAAATAGATGAATTTAGAGTTTGGAACAAGGCATTGGACAATATTACTATTAAGTCATGGATGAATAAAACTATAGATAGTGGCCATCCTTTTTATTCCAATCTTCAGGCAGCTTATAATTTTGACGAAGAATCTGGATTTGTGGCCAATGACTACAGTGGAAATGCTAGAAATGGCACATTATTGGGGCTTCCAAAATGGGAACATGCAGATTTATCTTTGAGAGGATTTAACCTTTCTACTACTTCCAATCGACCAAAATTCACTTTCTATAAAGGAACTTACAATAGTCATTTAGATTCTGTACTTTTTTTGGACACCAATTATTATTCACCAGTTAGTATTATTGAAACACTTCCCTATGTGGATATGAATGTCACAGGAATTTCTAAAACTTTAGTGGATACAATTTATGGCTATGAAAGTGGTTG
>Ga0209534_10000834_pt1 | contig 33917 bp, 25 predicted proteins | sample COG_07_FD_184751 | JGI IMG/M metagenome (GOLD analysis project Ga0209534, IMG submission 184751) | Pelagic Microbial community sample from North Sea - COGITO 998_met_07 (SPAdes) (version 2) | ecosystem: Environmental > Aquatic > Marine > Neritic zone/Coastal water | place: Helgoland, sampling...
CGATCTGTATGGCCTGTTTGGCCGGTATGGCCTGTTGCGCCGGTTTGACCGGTATGGCCTGTTGCGCCGGTTTGACCTGTAGGGCCCGTTGAGCCGGTTTGACCTGTAGGGCCCGTTGAGCCGGTTTGACCGGTTTGGCCGGTTTGGCCGGTTGAGCCAGTTTGGCCCGTTGACCCGGTTTGACCCGTTTGGCCCGTTTGACCACTCATTCCACGTGGCCCCAATAAGGTAATTTTGGAGTCATGTGTAATGGTAATAGTACTGTAGGATAAATTAAACACATTAAGGCGTGTATAAAAAGATGGATTATAATCGACACTTGCCGATTTTCCTTTGACTTGACAATAAAATCCTTCGTCTTCAATATCTTCGCCTGCTATTAACACATAACTATTTTGAGACAAATATTCTGTATTGGTTTTTAATACATCAATAAATCGCGTTTCACGAGCTACAAGAGTGTGATTTCCTACTACAGTTGTATTGATTAAGGGACCGGGTGGTCCTGGTGTACCTGTTTGACCCGTTTGTCCAGTTGCTCCTGTTCCAATTGGACCGGTGTGACCTGTTGCTCCTGGACTACCCGTCATACCCGTTTGTCCAGTTGTTCCTGTACCGATTGGACCAGTGTGTCCGGTTGTACCGGTGTAACCTGTAGATCCTAAAAATCCGTCTTTTCCAGCTGGACCGGTTAGACCTTGTGTACCAGTTGGACCTTGTGGACCTGTACCCACTGGACCGGTATAACCTGTAGGACCAATACCTCCAATTGGTCCTTGTGGACCTGTACCCACTGGACCGGTATAACCTGTAGGACCGCGTTCTCCTTGTATACCTTGTATACCTCGTTGACCAGTTGGACCTGTACCCATGGGACCAGTTTGACCAGTTTGACCTGTAGGTCCAGTACCCAATGGTCCTGTGTGACCTGTATGACCGGTTTGACCAGTTGATCCGGTTGGCCCAGTACGTCCACGTGGACCAATATTACCAACATCTCCCTTTGGTCCCTTGACTTCACCAACGTCTTTGAAGTATTCTCCTGTTCCTCCGGTTGAACCTGTAGGAGTTGGGCCAATATAGACATATAAGTTTTGACCTACGATATACCCATCGCCTGCAAATGGGTCGGCAAATGGATACGTATCGGCATAAAATGCTCCACTTGTATCGTATGAATTCAATATGACAATACCTCCGGGATTAATACCTCCTATACGGGCTGTACGCATTTCTACTGCACCGTCATCGGCCACGGAGAAAATTGGATCTCCATTGGCATCCAAGAATGTACGGTTACTCATCATCTGGTATTCATCGGCATAGACGCGGCGGAATGGTCGTTCAAATGTACCAATAAATCCCTGACTCTCATATACATTGACAAGAACTTCTTCATCTTCAGCACCTTCCTCCGTAGCTGGAATTGTCACCAATTTCGTGCCCACTATTTCTCGGTCTTGGGTATTGTAAATGTTCTCTCCAATATATTGTGTTTTAATATAAGATTGGGTAAACGGATTGGCACTGCTACCAATTTTGCTTGCGACTCCTGTTGTATTATTTGGATTTACATTCACTGTATTGCTACTGGTTGCTGTAATATTACTGACATTTTGAATCGTTGTAGCATTTACTGTAGAACTGGTTAGAGTGGTTGCATTGGCATTGGTTACAGTTAATGTTTCCGCATTGACTACTGTAGGATTGATAACCGGTGCTTGTAAATCGTCCGTGGTAATACTAGTGGCTTGAATTTGATTGGCTGTTAACTGTGTAGTCGATTCGATATTGGGTGCCGTGATGGTTTGACCTTGGATTTGTGACGTTGAGGTTAAGTTTTGAGTGGTCAATGTTGTGTTCTCGATTGTTGGTGCAGTCAAAATTCCAGTTATATTGGCATTGAGTGAGGACAAGGTACTTGTTGCCGTGATTTGTCCTGATCGTACTGTAGTTCCCTGGATTATACCTGTAGAAGTAAGATCTTGAGTAAGAATATTGGTTCCTTCCACTGTTGCACTTTTTATTGTGTCACTTATTGTCACATTGGGTGCTGTTATTGTATTGGTCGCTTGTACATCCGTGGCATTGACTGTAGAAGTCGTAATGGAATTGGTGGCCGATACTGTATTCGCTACTACGGATTCACTTTGCAATGCATTGGTATTGATGGTTTCCGAGGTGACTACAGTTGCTTTTAAATTCTCAGTTCCGGATGGTAACAAGGGTGTATCCAAACGGGCCAATGAATCTCGACCATAGTAGAATGTTACTGTAGGATTAGTATTGGTTGACGGTGACATGTCTTGTACTGAAAGTTCGATTTGCAATGTATTGGGACCACTTGTTGGCAAGTAAACATCGTCTACATTGAATGTCAGTGTATATTCCTCTTTGGTCGTGCTGATAATAGAATCACTTGCTGTATAAAAGGAGACTGACGATGTATTGGTTTGGTACGAAAATTTCAGTCTATATTGGATATTTGCCGTACTAATGGATTTCTTCGCGTAAAAACGGTACTGCCATGTACCCGCAGGTATGATCGTATTGCTTAAAATACTTGTACCGGATGTGAAATACGCCAAAGGTTGTGCACTGTTACTATTGCTTACTGTATACGTTACAGTTTTCTCTTCTAATGTAGGTGTCTCTTCGATTACTCCGTCTGTGATTGGAATGCCTGTAGATGGATTAGTTGTATCATTGGGAGTGTATAAAAATAATGTAGTACCACTTCCACTTCCTCCTACTCCACCACCACCTCCTCCGCCACTACCAGCTGGGCCTGGTGGTCCGGCTGGTCCTGGTATACCCTGTTCACCTTGTGGACCAATTGTTCCTGAAGAAACATGAGACAAGGCGATATTACGCACTTGAACACCCACTCGGGTTATTCGGAATAATCCACGGAAAAAATCCGTGGGAAAATGGTTTTCTCCTTCGTAGAGAAATTGACTATTTTGAGATATTTTTACCTTTGTATTTTCTACAATGATGGTAAATATATCACCTGGACTGTAGGGCAATTGTTGAATGGTTTCGATCTCATTTGATCCTCCATTTACCGTGACGTCCATTGAATTCTCTAAAAATCGGATACTATGACAGAATTCATCATCATTCGTATCAGTCTTATTTAATCCCACGATTGTATTGGAAGCTTGGATTGGGGCCTGAAAACTGAGTGCTACACTATTGTAACGCTCTAAGGTCAAGACGTAAGATGCATTGTAATTGTTTCCATTCTTACGAATTGAATTGTTGGTGGGATAATCGATATCTTTGTATACTGTAGTAAAGTTAAACGAGGCCGCTCCAAAATGTCCCGTGTGACCACGAGACCCGGTAGGACCATGACTTCCTGTTGGTCCAGTTTGTCCCGTCACACCTGTGCTACCGGTTTCACCGGTGTGACCACGATAACCTATGCGCCCTGTGGGGCCGGTACTTCCCCTATACCCCGTATGTCCTCGATAGCCAATATGACCAGTAGGGCCACGACGTCTATCGGTTTGATTCGGGGGACAACGGATAGTAACAACTCCTGGCGATTGCTGTAGACCGTTGTTACTACGCCTTATGTCGTCTAAATGATTGCAATTCGACATAAAATTACTATATTTATATCTGATATTTTATCAATAAGTTTCAATCTCATTTTTTCCATTATTTCTTTTTGGAAGATTTTTCTAGTATAGACAGACAGACAGGCACCTGTACACTAATATAGAGAACATAATGAATCATTGAGAATATTTTTTTCTGGCTTTTTTTCACTCGATATATGTCGTGAATATTTTGTAGTACTTTCACTATTTTTCATCGATTTTTATTCCTAAAGTTTGTACTTTTTGAGGGAAGAATACAGTACAAAAAGAGTGCATGGTAATTATTTTGTACTGTATGAAATAGGATCCTTTTTCTATGGGTTTATGGAGAGAGGATTGGTGATGGGTGATGGAGAAAATCAATTATGCTATTATAAATGTGGTTTCGTCTTCATCGTCGTCAATATATGGATTCTCTCGTAAATAGAAATATTCATTGCATTCGCGGAACATTTTACAAGGCATGATTAGATCGTTTGCCTTTTGGTGAACAAAGTATTCATTGTATCCATTACGTCGTTTAAATCCGCGTTTTCCCATTGGATCGCTCATTGTAATCACTCTGTTTGGCCGTGCACTTGTATTGCTACAGGTAATGAATTGTGGACATTGACTCACGGCTAATTCCATTTTGTATATCGATTGCTTGTTTGGTTGGCGCAATTGATTGTACGTTTTGTTTGTGCTCGTTATGGTATTATGGAAGGCGAATTGTTTGTATTGTGTGTAATCTTGGGAATTCAATACACTTTCTAGATCTGTTTGGTTTTGTAGTATACGTGCGTTCTTTTTATGTGCTATATAATCGCTTTGAGACATATTGAATGTATGACGTTGGTACTTTATTGTATATATTCTAAGGTAGAAAAAAATGGGGGATACATCCCCCATAGCCGCCTTGCTGGGGGATACATCCCCCATAGCCGTCTTGCTGGGGGGTATAGCCAACAAACAAGCCCATAAAGGATACCCTGTACAAAAGGGTATGGGGGGCGAGCGAAGCGAGCCCATACGAGATACCCTGTACAAAAAGCATAGCGTGGAACGGAGGGGGTATGGGGGAACCTTTAGGTTCCCTCAGGTATGGGGGAACCTTTAGGTTCCCTCAGGAGGGGGTCTCGGTTATTTGCTAATTGGAAATATATGGAATATTTTCATTTTGTTACTGATGATCGTGCTATTTTAATTTTTATTTTGAATTTTCAGTTTGAGTTAGACCTTAGGGAATATTCCAGTATGTACTTAAAAAGTAGGGGGGAGATATTTTTTTCATTAGAAAATTATTTTATTTTGAGATTTTTGGAATGCACTGGGGGATATCCTGTACAAAAAGTATAGATTGGAACGGAGGGAGTGTGAGGGAACCTTTAGGTTCTCTCAAAGCATCACGCGGAGCAGGGGGATATGGGGGATGTATCCCCCAGGGGGATGTATCCCCCAGGGGGAACCTTTAGGTTCTCTCAAAGCATCACGCGGAGCAGGGGGTATGGGGGATGTATCCCCCAGGGGGAACCTTTAGGTTCCCCCACGGTATAGCTGCTCACAAACCAATTGAAATGACCAATTGTTTCCATTCAGATCCACGACATCTCCTTTATCGTTGCACAATTTGATTGATATACGGCGGATATTGACCGGGCCAAAATACACTCGCTCTTGTTGCTGTAAAGTTCCTCCAAATTCCACATACATGGATCCGGGTACACTTGACGCTTTTACTGGTAACAATGCAAACATGTCCTTTACATAAGGGCCATTGCTCATGCGACTTCGGGTTTGATTTTGCGTTTCAATGATTTGCTCGATCGAATAGATTTGCTTTTGGGTTAAACCAGCGGATTGACTTGGGTTGTTGTCTATACTGGATTCCTGTGTATTGGTAATTGGATCGGTACAGCCTCGATAATTTTTACGGGTTGCATAATGAGGTAAGGTTACGCTATTATCATTCGGAGCAACTGTTACCAATCCATCATTTAAATGGTTTTGGTTGAAATCATCCAATATAATCATAAAATAATTGTAGAGAGATGTATTGACAACAGATCCTCCTTTTAATGTGATTTTGTCTCGGTATGGGATACTTGAGTCCGTTGTATAGACACTATTGGTACGTTGTTGTGTTTCTGGATTGACATAATATTGGATTCCATCTTGGGTTCGGATATTTTCAGTCGGATCCATATCATATTCAGTCAAGTCTTTGAATCCTAGTATATACCCTAATGTCGTATCTGCTGAGGTATTGCGATAACTAGTTCCTGTAGAGGTACATTTGGTGAAATCATTTATATCATAAAATACAATGCGATAGTCGTGGGTCGTATAATAATGATTGATATTGGGTCGGATTGTCCAGCTTGGTATAGTTGTGGTTATTATTGTTCCATCTACGGTTTCGCTAGTGGTATCTTCTTTATATATGATCTTTGTATACTGTAGACGTGGGTCTATTGTACTGGCGTTATTGATTTCGGTTTGAATTGCCGCTATTAATGTTTCTGCTGTATAGGGATTGTCGTGAGTGCTTGCTGGTATTGTTATAGTAAGATCGTTTTCATGCCGATAGGTGGGGTTGCTAATATAAACACCATTGTTTTCTTCTGGCAATGGACGGAAAATGATGGCTGATTCGGGAATGATATATGTATTGGTATGCGAATTGGCAGCGAGTGTTTGACTGTAGATATGAGGTTCCATGATTCTGGATGGCATATTAAATGCACTTGCTGATGTATTCGATGTATTAGTATTTACCCATAGTATTTTATTCTGATTGCCTTCGTCCGGATTTTCGATAGAAGATGTATTATTTGGATCATTTAATGGATCGGGAAACGTGATACTGATTTTGGAATTGGGGACACTTTGAGTTGTTTTGTTGTTTAATTGGATTTTCCATTCGTAATAAAATGAAGTGGGTGTGGGTTCTACTATAGAAATACTACTTTGTGTTAATTTGGGGTGATTTTCCAATTGGCTTTTTAATTCTGTGAATATTTCGTTTACTGTTTTGTTGGTTGTTGACGTTTGGGGGTCGCTGAGTATACTTTCAAACAGTTTTATTTCTATGGTTTCGATGATTGTATCGGTTGCCTGGTCGTAGCTCGTTGTATTCGGTTGTTGCGACGTATATTGTATAATAGTAATGGTATTGTTATTTTGGTCTACTTTATAGGTATCCAATTTATGCGTTTCGTAGGATATATCGTACACATTGGATTGAATGGAATGGAAATTTTGGATTTGCGGTGTTTGTGTGGTTTGAAGTGCTTGGTTTAGAATATCTCCGCTTATATCCATGGAATAATATGCCTCATTGTACACCTTTTGGAGATCAAACGTAAAGGTTCCCATGGTTGTTGCCGTGACATAATTGTATCCGGTAGTAGTACCGAAACTCACATCGGGATAGACTGTAGAAAGGGTCTGGAGTTTTGCATGGATTTCATCCGCTAATAATTGGGGTGTATAGTTTCCTGGCTCGATTTCCACTTTGTACTCGTGGTTTGGATTATTGTAGATGGCGTAATTATGGGTTGTATTGGCTGGTTTTAAATAAAAAAAATTGGACCCGTAGTTTTTGCTGATCGTATACCACGTGACTGGTATCTGTACGGCATATAATTTCATCGAGACCACGTCTTTTAATGTTTCCGTGAAATTCAATGTAAAGTCCGTGGAATGGGGGTATACATCTTCGCGGAATTGACTGTCGACACTGACTATGCGTTTATAGGTTTCTTTCAAGATTGGATTCACTACGCCGGGTGTATAATTCAAGTCCTTTTGGTATGTGATTTTATCTTTGTCCGGTTGTGTATCTTTGGTAGTGGTTTTTGTGTCTGTCATCTTGGTTTGGAGGATTGGGGTATTGGTGTCGTCGTTTTCTTGCTGGAGTGCGTCTTCGACTTTTTCGAGTTCTTCTTCGGTATTTGTCTCAAATAATGTTTGATACAATGTCCTGTAGAGATTGAATTCTTGTTTGTTTGTTGCTTTTTGTAATAGGTCTATTATTTTGGCTTCGATTTCTCCATTGGTCGGGTTGCCCAATTCTTGTTTTCCATAATCTGATAAGATAGCAATACCGTCGTCGTCGGTAGTTATATAGTCATCGATGTCGGGTGTCGTGTCTAGTGGGGGTGTGGTTGATTCCACTTGGTCCGGGTTGTAATCCACATTCTCCAAGACATTTAAATCCCGGTAAGTGAAATCATCGTCTGGGGTGTCCGTTGTGTCGAATTCAGTGAAAAAATGGTTGTAGATGTCCTTTAAAAATTGGTACATCTTACGACCAGTTACTGTACGGGAATATTGGTAATTTTGCAGTTGATTGATGATCGTACTTTCGATTGTCTCCGGTTCTGGGTCGGGTGTTTCCTCCAAATTGATTCCCAATATTTCGTATAGTTCGTCATCTTCATAATTGTCTACATCATATATTTCGGTCATCTTTTTCTTTTGTTTTTTGTTTTTTGATGATGTATATTGGATGTAATTGATTTGATTTGCTTTATTTGTTTGTATTTATTCTGTCTGTATAGTTTCTATTGACTTTTTCTTTTTTTTCCGTTTTTCAAACATTTTATCTAAAAAGTCCAGTACATCAAATCCGTTTTTGGCACTGGTGGCTAATTTATACCATGGGAAAGAGGTGAACCCTTGACCTCGTTTTAAATGCCCTTTGGTTTTGAAACAGTGGTATTCCAAAGTTTGAATAAATTGTTGTTCTATTGGATCCGTTATTTGAGTTTCAACGTCGATTCGTTTTTTGGCCCGATAATGTTTTTGATTGTAACTTTCTTTTTCGTAGATCCGATAAATTTCTTCGCGTCGATTATTATAGACCTTACTGAGGGCCGTTATTTTTTCCGTTTCATTGTTCATTTCAATTACATAGAGAATGCTATTTAATGGAATACTCGTCGGTAATGGAGACAAGACACTATAGATTCCTTCTAAATGATTTCGTATACAAAAATCCCGGTTGTTTTTGTAGGTGTGGTTATTAAATCGGGTTGTGTACAAATATTTCGTTTGGCGGATCTTATAGTCATTTGTCTCCTGAGTTGATGTACTATTTTCTAAATTCATCATTTTGTATTCGGGGCGATGTGTGGGGGGGGGGGAAGATCTTTACTTTACTGTAGAATATGGACTTTTTGAGAGAAGATTCAATTTTTTTGTTCAAAAAACAATGTAAAGAGGTTTCTTGTATTTATTGTACTATTTTATGATGTCCACCGATAATGGAAATGGGAGTGTGAATGGAAATGGAAACTATACAGCAGTGCTTTTTGATTTGCATCAGCAAATGTTGATGGATGTGTATACATTAGCCTACGCAGCGCCTGTAGACACGAAATCCTTCATGTATAAATACCAAACTCTATTGGTTTCTCTCAAACGGATTATTATGACTTGTCCTTATGCTTCTATTCAAAAATCGTTTTTCGTTTTGCTGAAACAATTGTTCTTGTTAATGGTTTACTGTAGAGATACATTTGGTGGCTTGGGTAGACGCGATATTTTGGCTCCTATGATTTTTATTTGGAATTACCAATTTCCCGTTCCGGCCGCCAAGTGTTTGCACATGATGGTTTTGCCTATACAAGATAATCCTCCATTTGGTTCTTGGAGAGATATGAAGGCTATTTGTCTCCACATTCGGACTTATTCTGATAAAAAAGAAATGGATCCGTTTTTGGATACTTGTATTGGTATGATGAATCATCAATTGGATGTGGATAATACTCGTTGGGGCGAAGCTTTGGATGAATACAACCGTAAACTGCATACTCCTTGGGAAATCGAAAAGCCGAAACCTGATAGTGTTGGTTTGAGTTTGGTTGCTCGTTGGATTCCTCGAGAGAATTCGGCCTTTGGTTGGTTGTTTGATTTGTGTGCCGCGCAATTTATTCGTACTTTTCGTCCGCAATATTTCTTGTATGTGGAAGGTGACCAAGTGCGGTTTCAAAAGGCATTGCGTAAGGGGAAGAAAGAATATAGGCAGATTCTTGTACGGTTATCCAAGGCTTGGGACACGTTGCAAATTAAACAATGTAGGCAAGATTGGGGGTCGATTGATCCCGAACATATTCCTATGGGTGCTATGATTTCGCAACAACATGCTTTATTGAATGTGACTGTACAAGGAAAACCCCGTAGAAAAACGTTGCATAATAAAGACCGTGATTTATGTGCTAGTAAGATTCAGGCTTTTTGGTTGAAACACCGGTCGAATCATTTTGTATTTGTTCCTATGGATCGGTTTGTCAAACAATGTTTGAGAGAAAATGGTTTTCAGGGTGGTCGGTTAGAGGCTCTTTGGAAACGCGTTTTGTCTCAAGTGACTGTTATGCCTTATGTTTTTCCTTTATTGGATTTGTCGTTGTTTGCTTCGCATGTTGATTTGTTTTATGCTTATTTGAGTATGTCTATGGTTTTGGCCTGTAAAAGTAGTTTGTTTGGGTTGGGTGAAAATAGGCTACTTTGTTTTGATTCGCGGACACATTTTGTTGATTTGAATGGTGGGGGTGGTGCTGATGGGGGTGCTGATTCGGGTGCTGGTATTGGTTCGTTGCGATCTATGGTAGATATTATGAAACCGGTATATCATCAGCATCATGTTGGAAGTGATGTTGTTCATGCTTGCCAAGTTTTCATTGAATGTTTGGAAAAATCGAAATTGAGAGAAAGTGATTATAGTAAAATCATTTTGGTTATTTTTAGTGAGTATACTGTAGAGAAGTATGGTTTGGTTGTCTCTACTTTTGAATCGGCGTTTATGAGTGTTCCTCGGATTTTATGGACCGGTTTGTCTCGTAGTGTTGATGGTGGTCCTGGTGTTGGTGGTGGTGGTGATGGTGCCGTGAAATATGAACAGTTTTGTTGTCATAGTGGCGCGATCCCTTTGATTGGTACTCACAGTCATTTATTGGTTCAAATCAGCCAAATTGTACCCGAAATGTGGAGTCAAATGACGCCTTATCGGTTTTTGTCTACCTTGTTGGGGAATGCTCGGTATTTGCCTATGGATCAGTATTTTAAGACTCTTACTGAGGGAACCTAAATGAGGGAACCTAAAGGTTCCCCCATACCCCCTCCGTTCCACTTGAGGGAACCTAAAGGTTCCCCCCATACCCCCTCCGTTCCACGTTATGCTTTTGGGATGGGTTTGGTTGGGTTACGCGGCGAGCGAAGCGAGCCTATACAAATAGTAATATGAGGTATATCTCTCTAAACAATCTTATTTCTACAGTTGTTTAAATACTGTAGAAATATTAACTAATATTATTTTCCTTTTCCCTTTTCCCTTTTCCTTTTTCCCTTTTCTGAAAGCAATACGTGGAACGGAGGGGGTATGGGGGAACCTTTAGGTTCCCTCAGGAGGGGATATGGGGGAACCTTTAGGTTCCCTCAGGAGGGGGGTATGGGGGAACCTTTAGGTTCCCTCATTTAGGTTCCCTCATTTAGGTTCCCCCAGTTGCCCTCAGTTGAAATAGTTTTTCTTCGATATACGTCTCGGACGGTTTTTCCGACTTTTTGGAATACCGTGTCTTGGTACTTTGGGCTGCACTGCGATATCGGCTTTGTGACCAGATTTCTTCAAAATCAGCCGGTGCTTTCACTTCCGAAATGATGACTAAATTATTCTTTGACCATTGTCTCATTATATCCCAAAATTCTTCATTGTTGAATTCATCATAATCTCGTACATCTCTACGGTATTTAATTGGATATTTACTATAGGCATATGGTGGATCACAGTAGATGAAGCAGTTTTTGGGTTTTAATTTGCGGTAATCTTTGCACTCAAATTTCACGTTCTGGATTAATGGGCGCGTTCGGTTTAGACTATTGCGCATTTCTTTACAGAAGTCCTCTTTTTTGCCATTCAAGTACTTTTGACTGAATGAGGCGAAAAAACGTCCGCCAAATGCCATACCAAATCCGATGAACCCTTTTAAAGGGTTAGGACTCGGTAATTGTTTTGCTTCCAAGTATTCTTCTTCGGTGACTGATTCTGGGAATTGGAGAGAGTTGTCTTGGACACCTTGCCACATACTTATTAAATCTGGATGATAATCGCTCGCTAAAATGGGTACGGGTAAGTCGGTCATATGTTTCAATACACCTAAGGATCCGCAAAATGGATCTAAATAGGTAGTGAGTTTCTTTTTATGGGTCTCGTTATACTTTTCAAATAATTCGTGTAATACTGGAGACAAATGTTTGCCTAAACGTTGTTTACCTCCCAAATACTTCATTTTTTGGGTATTTTGGTTGTTTTGGTTGTTTTGTACTATAGAAGGGTAAAAAGATATCTTTCTAAACGAACATCTTGATCAATTCATGTATGTATTCTTGGGTTTGCTTTTCGGTTGGGTCTGTGGTTGGGTCTGTGGTTGTTGAGTCGGTATTGGGTTCTTTGTGTTCGCTTGTTAATTTACGGAATAGCATTACGTATAAACTGTACTTATCCCACGTGTCCCAATTTTCCAACAATGCTTCGACAAACTGTAGAATAGTCTTCTTTTTTTGTTTGTCGGCCATTTTCGTATAGTATTGCTTCTTTTTCGTCTTGTATTGTTTGGTCTTTTCGCTTCCTATTATTGTTTGGACACTTTGGTAGACTGGGTTCGTTTCGTAGACTCGGTCTACTAATGCGTAGATTTCCTGTAGAACAAGCTTTGTATTGGGTGATGACCAGTTCGGTTTGTTTACTAATTTGCCTATGATAATTATATCGATTGACGACGATGGGTATTGTTCGGAATAGATTTCCAGTGATTGTTTGATTTGTTCTGGTGTTTGTAAATCGTCTACGCAAAAGGAGAGACCGAAGTCGATTAAAATGGGGCAATGCAAGACATCGTCATACATGATATTGTTTTGTTTGATATCATTGTGGACTATTCGTATGGAATCCTGTAGAAGATGATTGATGGCGATTTCTAAATGGGTTTGGAAACTCTTGTATTGAGACAAAGTAGTGGTGGGTAAATTCGTGTGGTATTGTTCGATTTGTTCCCCTAATGTACGGTCACCTACATAGGGTATTTTGGAGACAACCATGGGTTTTTCGGGGTGTTTTTCCAGCACTTCGCATTTTTTGATTTCTTGTTTGTTTATGGCGGATAATACTAAAGTCGAGACCTGGGTACTGGGTGCATAATAGCGGCGATAATGCGGGATTTGTTTCAGTTTTTTACCTAAAATGGGTTCTTTTTCGGTGGCCTTTTTGGCGATTTGGATTTTGTTGATGTAATTGGAGAGAATCTCTCCTTGGGATGTTATTGCTGGTTTGAATACACAGCCATAGGCGCCTTCGGCGATCTTTTTGGGTTGTTGCATTTATTTGATTTTATTTATTTATTTCTCTCTATATGTTATATATATTTATGGATTTATGGATTTAAAAACTGTACAAGAAAATCAACGGACTTATTGGGGATTTGCCAAGCATCGTATTCCTACTGGGTTTACTCATCATATGACTCCGGGTTCGATCCATCAATTGTTACAATTATTGGGTCGGTCTACTGTAGAAAATCGTGTTGTTATGGATGTGGGTTGTGGTCAGGGTTTTGTTGTTTATCATATGTTGATGTTTGGTGCTAAAAAGGCCATTGGAACCGATTGGGATGAAACCATTTTGAGAGAAAGTATTCCTTTTGATGCATATCGGTCTTTAGTCAATGTTGGAAGACGTATTGTCGATTTTCGTTGTGAGGATTTTTTATTGAAACGTAGTCACGTAATTGATTCGGACTGTAGTGTGGTGACTTTGTTTATTGGGGATGTTCGGTTGGTTGAACGGTTATTGAAACTGTTTACTAAGAAGAAACATTTGCTTGCTATTGCTTTTATGAAACCTTCCCGTGGGTTTGATTATGACTTTTGGATTCGGCCTAAAGTGGCGTCGGGAGAATGGACTGTAGAAGAGTTTACTTTGGTTTTGTCGGGCTCCAATGAACAGCGTTTGAGTTATGTCATTCGACGGGGTGGTTAAGATGGGGGGTCTTGATTCTTTGGTTGTTGAGTGTTTTTGGAATCGTTTTGATTTGTTACTGATTGTCGTCTTGAGATTGGATTGATTGGTATGTTTCAGTTTGGTGTTGACCTTAGAGAATATTCTAGTATGTACTTAAAAAGTGGGGGGGGAGATATTTTTTTGGTTAGAAAATTATTTTATTTTTGAAATAAATAGTTGTTGTTTTTTTATTGGATTGCGTCTGGATTGTATGAGTTCTGCTAATCGTGCTTTTCGTACTGTACATTGAGTGAGTTCGTATTCTTTGATCCATAGTTTTGTTATTAGGTTGTCTGTATGGTTGGGTATGAGTATGTTGTCTTCTTGGTATGGGTCTTCTTGTAGGTCTATTATTTCGATTGGTTGGTATTCTGGGATGACTTGCGGTAGGAAATAGGTGTCGAATATTTCTAGTGTTAGGTCTATTGGGTATTGATCCAGTCGTCTTGCCTCCATTGATTGGATTGTTGGTATTTGTTTTCTCTTTTTTTTTCTTTTGTGTTTTCTCTTTTTTACTACTGGCTTTGAGATTGTGATTGGTTCTGGTGGTATATATGGTATGTGTACTGTAGGTAATTGCTTTTCGTTATGTACTACCATGGTTGTGGTTTGTTTGTTTCTCTCGATTGGATTGAATGGAGAGAAATTATTTTTTTCTGGTTGTGATTGTGATTGTGATTGGTGATTGTGATTGGTGATTGGTGATTGTGATTGGTGATTGTGATTGGTGATTGTGATTGGTGATTGATTTACTGTAGAAGAAGTGTTGCTTGTTGGTGTTGCTTGTTGGTGATTGATGATTGATTTACTGTAGAAGAAGTGTTGCTTGTTGGTGTTGCTTGTTGGTGTTGCTTGTTGGTGATTGATGATTGATTTACTGTAGAAGAAGTGTTGCTTGTTGGTGTTGCTTGTTGGTGTTGTGAAAGTGTCGCTTGTTGGTGTTGTGAAAGTGTCGCTTGTTGGTGTTGTGAAAGTGTCGCTTGTTGGTGTTGCTGGATCAAGGGTTAATAAAAGTGTTGCTCACTAAGGGTTGTTATTTGGTGGGGATTGTTTGGTGGGGATTGTTTGGTGGGGGTTATTTGGTGGGGGACTGGAGGCCTTGGATGACTGTAGAAAGGATATTGGGTAAGGGCGTTGTCCTGAGGCATCTTCGATTTGAAAGGATTGTATGTTTACTAAAATTATTTGATAATGTTTTTTGATTTTATGAATTGGAGAGAAAATATCCTGTTTTTATAGATATCCAGAAATGAGTGTGATATCATAAAATGGGTGACACAGCATCTTTCGAATCATTCGGATCTTGTTGGATCTTGTTGGATCTTTTACCCGCCCTATATATGGGACCTACGTGCTGGCTCGCGTGACCCGCCCTATATATGGGACCTACGTGCTGGCTCGCGTGACCCGCCCTATATATGGGACCTACGTGCTGGATCAAGATGTGTGCCCTATATATGGGACCTACGTGCTGGATCAAGATGTGTGCCCTATATATGGGACCTACGTGCTGGATCAAGATGTGTGCCCTATATATGGGACCTAGTAGTAAGGACCAAAAACTGAGAAAAAAAAGGGGTGTAATTTTAGTTAAGTTTTAAAAATGTTTTTTTCTTTATTCTTCATCTTGGTTGTAGTAATTATAGTTGGCTCTATCTTGTGCGGTAAAAGATTTGTTCAGTCCATTGGGGTTTCTGCACATGGGGCATGAAGCTCTGCGTGAAGTTTCGATGTATTTATCTGCGCAAGGAACGCAAACGAAGTGTTGGCATTGTGTGGTAACGCAAGTAGGTTCGTGGCATATGCAGCATTCTTCTTGAGTCGTTTCTACAGTAGAGTGTATGGTATTTCCTCCGAATATGGTCAATAGGCATTGTGTCTCTACAATGTTATCTTGTAGGTCTAGTTTACATGTGTATTGGTTGTATCGTAGGTCTCCTATGCGATTGGCCATGATTTCCAGTGTGGTGGCAACGTCTTCGATGGATTTATAGTGGAAATTGTCGGTTTGGTAGTAGCACCATAGGGAATCATCGTAGGATATGCCTTCTTTGACGTGTGTGGCGTGGATGTGGAGAGACATTTCTCCTTGGTATTTGCGAATGTAAACGATTACGGGAATGGAGTCTATTTTTTTGATGTGCCAAAGTTCAATAAACTGGGGGTTGATAGTCATGGTGTCCCATTTTTTTGCTAGAGTCATGTATGGGCTGTTAGGATCTGTGCATTTCTGGGTTTGTTGATCCTGTAGAGAGATCGTTTCTTGTTTAGTTTGATGTGTTTTTTCCATGGTGCTTGAATCATATTTGCTATGATACTCTGTTTTTGGCTCGGTTCGTTCAATTTTTCAAGAATGTTATTTTCTCTCAAATAGGGTCATCCTCATTTATATTCTTATTTTTTACTGCAATCAATAGATCTAATCATTATACTAAATCAAGTAGGTAGTATAATGGATTAGTATCGACATGGTTTGTACACATAAATAATTTAAAATAAACATACATACACACCCAGAATCCAGAATCCAGTTTTTTACAGGTTCAAAACTCAACTCATTTATTGATATGCTACTCATTTCTCAATATGTAGAAGAACATTGAGAGAAAAAACAATGAATTGGGTTCCATCGCTCTCTCTCTCCGTTTCACGTTATGCTTTTTACTATTGATACTATAGTATTGTGGCTATCAGTTCACCTCGCTATGCTCGGTGAAAGGTCGGAACCAATCGGTTCCACGCACGGGCGAGCGAAGCGAGCCTATATGAATCGTCCATCTACGAGAATCCCTTAATTAACCGATGTTCTTTTCTTTTTTGCCGCAGACTGAGTATGGGTTAATTAACCGATGTTCTTTTCTTTTTTGCCGTAGACTGAGTACGGGTTAATTAACCGATGTTCTTTTCTTTTTTGCCGTAGACTGAGTATGGGTTAATTAACCGACGCTTGTGTATACTAGATTATGTACTGTAGAAGAATGTAATATGTGATATTAACCAATCTTGTATGATTTAATGAAAATGATTTTGGTTTTGATTTATATTAAATGGAGAGAAAATAGGATCTTATTACAGTTATCCAGAAATGAGTGTCATATCGATAAATCGGTTAGCCGTTCCACCTAGTATTATGGCTATCAGTTCACCTCGCTATGCTCGGTGAAAGGTCGGAACCAATCGGTTCCACGCACGGGCGAGCGAAGCGAGCCTATATGAATCGTCCATCTAGGAGAATCCCTTAATTAACCGACGCTCTTTCTTTTAACCGATGTTCGTTCCTTTTTTACTTTTTTTACTGTAGACTACGTACGGGTTAATTAACTGATGTTTGTTCTTTTTTGCCGTAGACTGAGTACGGGTTAATTAACCGACACTTATGTATACTAGATTATGTACTGTAGAAGAATGTCACTTGTGATATTCGTCGATATTGTATGATTTAATGAAAATGATTTTGGTTTTGATTTTGATTAAATGGAGAGAAAATAGGATCTTATTACAGTTATCCAGAAATGAGTGACATATCGATAAATCGGTTAGCCATTCCACGTCATATTAGATACTTTGGTATTGTGGCTATCAGTTCACCTCGCTATGCTCGGTGAAAGGTCGGAACCAATCGGTTCCACGCACGGGCGAGCGAAGCGAGCCTATATGAATTGTCCATCTACGAGTATCCCTTAATTAACCGACGCTCTTGTATACTAGATTATGTACTGTAGAAGAATGTCTTTTGTGGTATTAGTCGATCTTGTATGATTTAATGAAAATGATTTTGATTTTGATTTTGATTTTGATTAAATGGAGAGAAAATAGGATCTTATTACAGTTATCCATTGAGGGATACATCCCCCATTACCCCCTGCCGCGTCTTGCTGGGGGGATATACACCAAGGAAACCCAATATACTGATCTTTCTACAGTTATCCTTTATATAGGCTCGCTTCGCTCGCCCGTGGCGTGGAACCGATTGGTCGGCTCAAGTCGACCTTTCACCGAGCATAGCGAGGTGAACTAATTGTACCAATCTTAACCAACCTTAATAATCCTGTACAAAAAGCATAACGTGGAACGGAGGGGGTATGGGGGAACCTTTAGGTTCCCTCAATAACATAGAGCACGCCATCTGGTTTCAGTTCCTTTTCGAGGGCACTACGGTCGGACGCACTCAACGGGGATCGAACCGTGATCCAGTCATAATGGTTGACCGCTGTTGCCATTCTTCCTGCTTTGACTTTTGGAGACACGCTAGTTACATAACGGTACAGAGGGGAATCACAGGTTTCTCCTCGTTCGATCACATACTCTTCAAGGTTTTCACACATCATCAGTACCGCACTGGCACTGCGACCACTATCATAATTTTGCTCTTTCACGATTCGTGGACGGAAGGTGGACAAGGCTTTGATTAATTTTTTTAATTGTTCGATATTAACGTGATCACCTCCACTGTGAAAATTAAAATATGGGCTTCCAGTCACTCTACAACAAGGAAACGTTGCTCCCGTTCGATTACGTATTAAGCATATCACTTTCTCAATATTCGTTTTTTTATACATTGGGCCTGGGTCATATAAATCTAATTTTTTCGCTAATAAACTAAATATAGATTGTTCGTGTCGGTGTTCATCGTAATGGGAATGATTTGGTGCTTTCGATGGGCTATCATCCAGTAAATGATAATTACAGCAAATTGTATACCATAACCGCACAAAAGTCATTATACGATCACATTTAGTAAGCATAAAGGTTGTCGCTTGGATTTGCGAGGTTTTCAAACGAGGATGGTCCTGCATATTTAAATGCAATACTAAATCCCATTTTGTCATATTATAATCAACATTACAATACGTAGCAGTCATTACTTGGTCACCCATATGTTTAACCATTTCATCGTATTGCTTCTTCGGATCTTCGCAATCAAAATCGAATTGACACCCCGCATCTGCATAAAAAATTCGATCACCATCTTGCATTGTTTCAAGTGTTTTTAAAACTAAATAAGGTTTCCATAGACAATAACCATATAGTCGTTTATTGTTTTTGATAAAATTTCCATGGGCTATCCAGAAATCATCCATTAATTCTAAATCATAATCAAAATAACAATGGACTGTAGAGAATATATTGGATTTATGGGCTTCCTTTGTCAATCGTCGAGCTGCGTCGTGAAAATTTTTCGCTCCACCACCAAATGTCAAAAAATGCGTAGACATCTACTTTTGTATTTTAATTAGGTTTTTATCAATTATATCTAACGTATTTAAATGTTTCTGCTTTTATTTACAAAGAATGTTTTTAATTGTATTTTTAATAGCATTGACCAATTTATTGTTGTCTCAAGGATACAATTGGATCGCTCATGTTGATTCGTATCATTATACACAATATATTCCATTTACTTTGAAAAATAAACATGGGTATCTTGTTCAATACAACAATACAAAATGGACTGCTATTGATAACGTATGTTTACATAGAGGAGCTACTTTAAAAATAACAAAAAATTGTCTTATTTGCCCTTATCACGGATGGAAATACGATTTACAAGGCAATCTCGTTTTTATTCCAGGTATTGCTAATATTCCCAATTCTTCATTGCGATCATTTCATACTAAAGTAAAATTCAACAACTTGTTTATTTCTCCTTGTAATGCACCTAAAAATTCTTCATTGAATACAATATTTTTTCCACCAGAAGAAACCGACGACACATATAGGTCTATTTTAGGCGAAAGAACTTTTTATAGACCAGCCTCTATGGTAATGGAAAATCTTCTGGATATGATGCATATTAGTTTTGTTCATTCATTTGGCAATACATTAAACCCAGTCCCTTACCACATAAACTATGAAAGTATTGGTGAATTTAGTGGCAAAACTACTTTTCATTATTTAGCAGGTCCAACCAGTATGTCTAAATTAATGGGAAAAGATATTGTAATTGTAGAAAATGAATTTCATATGCCTGATACTACCATTACTCGTGTAATTGCTGATGAATACACGAAAACAATCCTTACTCGTTGTGTAGAAGAAACGGATAATTCATGTCGATTGTTTTACACCTTGTATAGGAACTTTCTTGTTTACCCTTGGGCTGATCCTTTTTTCCAAATGCAAATGAAAACTACTTTAGATGAAGATATGAATATTTTGAATAAAATTAATCCGAAAGATGCGAATGGAAAAATGAATACAAAATTTGATATAACGCAAATGAAATTCAGAAGGAAAAAAAGGCTATATGAAAAAAAATGGGAAGATCACTGTAGATAAATGATCGCCCATTTTTGATTTGATTTGATTTGATTTGATTTGATTTGATTTACCAATTTGTCTCGGAAAATGGACTTTTGTGAAGTTTACTCCATTGTGTATAATTATGATAACGATCTACATAAGTAGTAAAGTTTTGCGGTTCTGATTTCTGAGTTTCGATTTGTTGATATTGAGACTGGTTACCGAACCATTTATATTCACGTAACAAATAATAAAGCAAATACCCCAAACAACCTAATAAATACATTTTTCTATGCTATGAATTATATAGCACAATTATTTTCATATGGTATTTCGTTCAATTTTTCAAACTGCTTTTCAATGGATTTGGTCTTATACCAAAGGCCTTATTATAAGTGGAAGTGTATTTTCTCTCAGTCAACATATGGATACTACTATAAGTTATAAAAGTCTCGACAATATGCAAAATAGTAATCCTGAATTATATGCAAATGGTCAAGATGCTGTTATTATGAATTTAATTGTAATTAGTCCATTATTGTATACTTTTGTAGATCAATGGATATTGAATCATAATAAAACATTTTCGTTGCTAAAATTTAGCGGATTATTATTATTCCAAAATATTGGCTATTTCTTTGCACATCGAGAAATGCATCGGAACAAGTCTCTCTATTGGATGCACCATTTTCATCATTTGTACGAAAAGGATTTGATTATTCCTAGTATTGCCAATGCAGTAAGTGTTTATGAATTTATTATTGCCTATGCTTCTCCTATTGTATTAGGAGGATTTCTTTTGCAGGTTACTGAATTTGAGTTTGCATTGGCGATTGAGACAATCAGTGTATTCAATTTACTCATTCATACACGTGAATTACAAACTAAGCAATGGATACCTGGTATGGTCTCTCCACGGAAACATATAGAACACCATCGTGTTAGAAATAAGAATTATGCCGCTCCTTTATTGGATCTAGATGCTATTCACAGTGACAATGGTTGGGTACTAACTGAAGAAACTCAATAAGAGAGTGATTCTCTCATAACGCCCATTATTCTTTTTGTACGGGAATAAAAAGAATAACAATAGAAAACCACTAGTTCACCTCGCTTCGCTCGGTGAAAGGTCGGGCTAAAGCACCGACCAATCGGTTCCACGGTCCACCTAGAGATGATTTATTCCAAAAGAACGATAAATAAACATCAATCACCAATGCTACTATACAAGAAAATAATAAGAATTTTTGGAATACTGTTTTATTGTTTTTTACAAAATAGACAATTAGCAATAAAAAAAGAGGTATTCCTCCAAATGTGTCGGCAAAATGGCGCAAATCCATTGTATATTTTATTGGGAGATATATCATCACTGGCTCATGTGGACATGACGCTGTGGTTGTTAAAATTCCACATTATGATAATTATTGTAGATGATATCGAAATATTCTTCCCCTTTTGCTATTTGATCTGAACTGAAATTCACTCGTCTTGGAGCACGACTATCCGGAGATGGTATTTTCACCAGAGATGAACCTTTTCGTTTCAAAACAGTAGAAGGATTAGAAACTAATGTTGTAGTAGAACCTGTAGAAATACTATTGCTTTCGTCATTTTCATCATTTTCCATTTTATCTAAATAATGTTCTGTACAGTAGCTATTGACTACTGTGTGTTTGACCGTAGAAATACAAAATAAATAGATTTCTTCCGTTTTTATGAGGTTTATTTTATTGTATCCCAATTTAAAATATTTATATGGATGTGCTATCATATTCCTCAAAGCTTCGCCATATTGTTTCATTGCACGTGGCGTTCTATGTGACAGCGTAACTATCCTTTCGTCTTGTACTTCATTTTTACTATTTACATATTGATATTGAACTTGATAATATTTAGACACTTGCATTTCATTTACTGCGTTTTTCTCTCCGATTATACTTTTAACAATGTATTTTTCTTTTCATATTAGTATTCATGTTTTTTATTTTGTATCTACAATTTCTTGAATACGGATTTTTTTCCTCATTTGTTCTTCTTTTTCAAATACATATAATTTACATTGAATACGATCATATTTACGATAAGATTGAGACAAATACGCATGCGTCATCCATTCTAATTTTTCAATATACAGTGCTGGTTTGTCTTCTTGTGTCAATACAATGGCCTCGTATGTTTTCTCCAATATATTCGGTTCATTGGTTACTTTGTGTAATATGTGAGCATCACCTTGTATACGGCGTATTGTTTTCATTTGTCGGTTCAATTCATCAATATTGTTTACTTGTGTATCGTAAAATTGGATCACGTTTTCTCTCAATGAAGTTGGTTTCAAATGATATCGTACCCACAATATTTGATTCAGTAAATCCACCATTCGTCTTATAGGACTTGTAAAGTGTACATATTGGTCCATACCCAGTACTTCATGTTTCAACTCGTCGAATTTTTCAGTAGTGCCATCACGGGCTATACAAACGTATTTACCCGATAATTGTTGTTCCCATAATCGGATAAACCCGGGTAAAGTTTCTGCTACGGGAATTTCTGTAGACTGAGTAATAGTAGTGGTCTCTACTTTGCTTTTGACTGCCCTAAATATACCCATTTTCTCATATTTCATATGTTTAGCCACATAGAAATTCATCTGGGTCATCCAGTACGCAATCACATGATGACTATCCACTACATTTTTATCCATTTTACGGGTCAGTGTTTGTAGATCCAAATAGGGTTTGTACTTGAGTAAGTTGCGTTCTTCGTAATCGAAATTATGTGCTACTTTAATGGTACATTGAGACAACGCGGGTTTCAATCCGTCTAAATATTGAATGTAAATCCCCTTTTTAGGATGTTCTACTACGGAAAATTCCATCACAAATGCGAATCGACTGTGTTCTTGGTCCAAACTACATAATTGTTCACCGATGACTGTAGGTAACATAGGTCTTTTCATTTCCGGGAAATAAATGGTAGATACACGACTGCCTATTTCTCCCCATAAATCCATCGCTTCTAACCATACCCATACATTAGCAATGTAGACACTTACAATATGCTCGGTAATATCTCCTTTGTCTCGGGTAATAATCGAGATTGCGTCATCGCGATCTAAACATCCACGTGGGTCTACTGTAAAGATATCCTTGCGTTTTTCGTAATTTAGAATGGTTCCATATTGATCCGGTGACGATAATATGGTTTTTCTGTATGAATCCATAGAGTTGATTTTCAACAATTCTTTGGATTTTGCAATGGATGTAGTGATCGACTTGTGTAAATTTTTACAGTAAAGCTGGTATTCATTGAAAGATGGTAAATCATAGGTGTCTCCAATATTTTGAGAAAGTATCCCACAAGGATGTTTGTCATTCCAATGATGAAAGGAAAAGGTCACGTATTTATTCTTAAAGTTCTTTTGAAATCCCATCGGCATGTCATAAGGTACCAGAAAATACGGCAATTTAGAATCATTTGGTTTGCATTTGTAATACAACCGCTTTTTGTTTTCGGTACGCCCATATGTACGGTTGTTTTCCAATAAAAGTATACCGGGAATATTTTTCTGGGTTCGTACATTGGAAGATACTAAAGTAGACTTATTTGTTTCAGAATCGTGTTCAAATACATCGTCCTGGAATAGCTTGTATGCTACTGGTGTTTCGATAATAAGATCAGGAAATGAATGCTCGATTACTATAGAAGGTGTATCATGGGATACATAATGCCATTCTTTGTAATCACGGGTACGAATATGACAAGTATATTTCATTCTTAATTTAGGGTTGTTTTTGATTTGTCTCGGTGTTTGGTTTTATATATGGAATCTTTGTTTAATAAATACTAACTAAACACATTTAATCAATTTTTTATAACAACTTAAAAACAACTTTCTATTAAATAACAGTCCGGAATAGTTTTCATTTTTTCCGTTTTATTTTTTACATCTTACTTCTACAATAAACATGTCATTAGCCCGTAAAAAGAAGGCCATGTCAACCAGTACCAAAGTCAATTTGGCAAATACTCCTTATTTGGTTATTGTAGAATCGCCATCTAAATGTGCTAAAATCGAAAAATATTTGGGATTTGAATACAAATGTATTGCGTCTAAAGGTCATATACGAGAATTGGTAAAAGTCGGTACATCCAAACAAAATTACAAACCCACGTACGATATTATATGCGAAAAATCGGCACATGTGTTATTTATGAAATCCATTGTATCGCAATTTTTACCGGGCAATGTATTTTTGGGTACGGACGATGATCGCGAAGGAGAAGCAATCGCGTGGCATATCTGTGAAGTATGCAATTTAAACCCCAACAGCACTAAACGTATATTATTCAATGAAATTACCAAACCGGCTTTACAAAAGGCCATTAAAGTCCCGATTACTGTACGAATGAATATTGTTCATGCTCAACAAGCACGACAAATATTAGACCGTATGATTGGTTTCAAAATTAGTCCTTTATTAAGCAAATGGATAGCCCGAGATAATGGGAAGTTTCTCTCGGCTGGTCGTTGTCAAACCCCCACCTTGCGACTTATTTATGATAAATACAAATCCTCCGAAGAAAAAGAAGTGGAAGTGAATTACAAAATCAAAGGAACATTTTTCCAAGAACCATCATTGTTAGTCGGAACTTTAGACAAAACCTTTAGCGCGGAATCGGAATTGGAAACCTTTTTACAGGAATCATCCGTACATAGTCACATTTTTCACATTGGCGATGGCCGGCAAAAAAGCACAAAACCGCCTAAACCTTTTAATACATCCAATTTACTTCAATATGCCTCATCGCATTTATCTATAAGTCCAAAACGAGTAATGGAATGTTGTCAAACGTTGTACCAAGACGGTCATATTACCTATATGAGAACCGACAGTAGAGAATATGCTCATGAATTTTTACAAGGACAAATGAAAGAATTCTTAATCGGATCCTATGGTGAAACATATTTAGGCGATTTGGATTCGGTGACCAATAAAAACGATCAAAACCCCCACGAAGCCATTCGTATTACTGAGATCGAGCAGAAAACTGTAGAATATAAGGATACGAAAACAATGGATGTATACCGAGTTATATGGAAACGTACAATTGAAAGTTGTATGACCCCATATGAGTTTCACGAATACAAGTGTACGGTTGATGCCCCACAAGAAAGCCATTACCAATCTACTGTAGAAGAACCTACATTTTTGGGATGGAAGCGAGCCACTACTACTTTAGATGCATTGAAAACGCAACAATTGGAAAGTATACGAAAAATTCAATATTGGCGAAATTTTGTCGACAAATCTGTGTTGTTCCGTAAATTGGAAAGTACATTGCAAGTGAAAAACCGCGAAACCCATTATCAAGAATCGTCATTGGTCCAAGCACTGGAAAATTTAGGCATTGGACGTCCATCTACATATTCCATGTTAGTAGATGTGATTCAAGACCGGAAATATGCTTTGAAACAAGATGTAGAAGGGACTACCTATCATTTCAATGAACACACTCTACAGTATCCGGACCATTTAGAAGTCAAAGCAGTCAATAAGACGTTTGGCGCTTCCAAGAATCAACTTTGTATTCAACCTATAGGAATCCAATGTATTTTGGCATTATACGAACACTTTCCTACATTATTCAATTACGAGTATACGAGTCAAATGGAAACGCAATTGGATAAGATTGTACATGATGATACGATTGAGTGGCAAAGTGTTTGTCTCACGTGTGAAAAAACTATACAAGAATGTTTAAAGCCCATTCAACAGAAAATGCGTAAAACGTATTCTATTGATGAAACTCATGAATTGGTATTCGGTAAAACCGGAGCAGTAATCCGTATAAAAGGTACGAAAGAATACAAATCCGTGAAAAAGGATTATCAAATGGATTGGGAACGTTTAGAAAAAGAAGAAGTACCTTTACAGGAATTATTGGAGGTACCGAACGATTGTTTAGGAAAATACGAAGATGAGGATTTGCTTGTGAAAAAAGGTCCATATGGGGCATATGTCCAATGGGGATCGAAAAAGGAAAATATCGACAAAATGATCCGAGGATTGAAAATACCTTTAGGCGAAATTCAATATGACCAAGTGGTATCCTATATTGAACAAGCCCGTAAAAAGAAGAACCCTTTGTTGTTACGGGAAATCAGCGATTGTATTTCGATTCGCAAGGGAAAAACACCGAAAGCAGGAAATTATATTTTTTATAAGACGGAAAAGATGAGTAAACCTATTTTTATTAACCTTCGTAAATGTCCACACGATGTATTGAAAGATGAGACAATCTTGATACACGATTGGGTAACGCACGAATATGGTACTGACTGAACCTTTTATATATGATATGTGTATAGTAGAAAACATAAAAATAGTAGAATAAAATAAATACATGGAACAACAGCAATATCAACAACAACCCGATTGGTCTAATACAATATTTAGTGTCGATGCGTGGAATAAAAACGTTTTCCAGTCATCGGGAAAAGACATTATGCGAGTTGCTTATTATATTTTAAGTATTATTTTGTACATTACTAGTTTCAAGTTTCTCTATGAAGACAAAAGTACAGAATATATTACTTCTATTTTCCTTTTCATTTTGAACTGTGTATTCCCATTTTTATGGATCGAAGATTTTAGACGATTTTATACTTTAGCTGGGTCATCTTTAATGAAATACAAAGCGTGGGGGCTAGGCATTTCCAGTATTTTTATTTTTATTGGTATGTTTTTAATGTTAATTACAAATGAACGTGTACGAAAGGAAAAAGTAAAAAAAAGCGGCGAAGATGGTACTGTAAAGGATTTGCATTTGAAAGATGACCATACAAAAGAGCAAAAAGATAAAGTCATTAAAGGTACATTTGTTGCATTTGTTGTAATGATGTGGACTATGGTAGGTGAAACATTTAGTAGTAGTAATGGTATGTTTGCGAGTTTTAATAAAGATGATTTTTATGATAATCACAAGTCAGCCGTCTCTGGTTTTGTGAAAATAATCAAATGGTTGTTGGATCAGCCATTTGCGATCTGTACAAATCTGGATAAATTCATTCATCAATACACCAAGCTTATTGAAATGCCTCCTTTGTTGAAATGTTTTGCTACATATTGTATTGTATTTATTGTTACTTTCTTCGGTTTATTTGTCCGTATTCCTCATCATCCTGAAAAAATAAAAGATAAAATTGATCGTTTTGAAATTGTGAATATGACCAATGTATTTACTCCAGTATTTAATCGAAATTATCAACAATACAGGGATTTTTCATTATTTGTATGGGGAGCAGTCATATCGGGTATATTCTTGTGGTTAGCTTCTAAAATTCCAATTACAAATTCAATAATGAAGAAAATTGTGAGTGTAGCTGGAATTGGTGCTTCATTTGGTATTTTATTCGGTAGTTTCGGTAAAATCGATGTAAATAAAACTAAAAAATTGGTCATTAGTCTATTGGCTCTGCTATTTGCTATTGTAGGAACTCCTGTAGTGCTGACACTCTGGAATTTCCTTTTAAATTTCGGAATTGGCAAAGTTATAATGGGTGTAGTACTCACGTTTTTTTATTTGATTGTAAAAGTAATAAACGTATTTATAGGTAAACCAAACACGAATGGAAGTTTTGAATCTATAAAGACAATTTTATCTGGTATAACTGGCATTGATCAAACGAATTATTTGTTTCCAACGAGCATTGCTGTAGGATTGAGTTTGTTTTTGACAATCATGGTTGACTCCACTACAGAAACAACTACAACTGATCATGTATCGAAAGTGCGAACCACTAGTAAAAAATGGTTGTATAACAACAAGTCTCTCAAAATGTTTATTGTGGTTTTGATTTGTATGACTATTTCTTTATTCTTATCCCTTTCCGTAGAATACAATGTATTTTATCATTTGTATCGAATTTTGAAAAACCTAATGGAGTTCAATGTGGTCTATACTGTTCCACTGGGTTCTATTGTTGTTTCCATTGTCCACTTTGTATTTTCTCTCAAAAACCACGACAAATTTCAGAAACGAATCTTTGTAGAAACAAACAACTAATCATTTATTGGAAAACACAAATGCGCTAAAAAAACATAAATATTTCCTTTTTTCATTGTAAAATGAAATATTATGAATCGAATTACGAAGAGTACGTAAGTAGCCTAAATAAATATAATTTGCATCCAGAATTGGAATCTTTGTACAATCGTCTTCCTGATCAAATCGATGAACTCCCTAATTTATTGTTTTATGGACCACCTGGTGTCGGAAAGTATAGTCAAATGCTTCGTTCTATTTACTCATACAGTCCTTCTAAATTCAAATACGACAAAAAAATTACCATTGGAAGCGAGAAACCCGAAAAGAAAACCAAAGTCAGTAATACTGTAAAAGAATCATCTTCTACTTCGCGAAAAGGTAAAAATACATCTGGATCTGGTACATCTTCGTCGTCATCACCATCAACCACTCCTGGTACATCTTCGTTGTCGTCGTCGTCGTCGTCATCATCAAATAAAAAATCCGAGTATAGTTACCGTATAAGTGATATTCATTATGAAATCGATATGGCTACATTAGGTTGTAACCCGAAAACACTATGGCACGAAATCTTTTTCCAAATAGTCGATATTATTTCCGTAAAACCCCATAAAACTGGTATTATTGTGTGCAAAAATTTCCACATGATTTACAATGAACTCTTGGATATTTTCCACAGTTATGTACGTCATCCGTTCTACAATATCAAAATCCGATTTATTTTACTCACGGAACAAATCAGTTTTATCCCCGATTCTATTGTCAAAAATTTCCTTCGTATTTCTGTACGACGACCCAGTAAGGAACAATACATGACATTGGCCAAATCCCAGAGTCGTACTATTTTTGGACAACAAAATGGGTTTCGCATTACCAATGGAGAGAAACAACAATTGTCCGATAATTTAGATATTATTCAATGTACATCACTAATTAACTGTAAAGAAATGCATATTTTGAAACAACTACAACCGAATCAATTGCCCATGGATGTTTTCAATACCGTGACCGATGTCATTTTGGAAAAATTATTGGACCCGAGACAAATTGAAATCCAGACATTTCGCAATGATTTATACGACCTATTGATTTACAATATCGAAATCACCGATGTACTATTCTATATTATTACTTTCCTACTGGAAAAGAAACAAATCGATGCCGAAAAAACCCATGATATTTTACAACATTGCTTCACCTTTCTGAAATATTACAATAACAACTACCGTCCCATTTACCATTTAGAAAACATAATCTTTTTTATATTACAAAAAATTCATTTCAATACATCTTTATAAACTACTGTAGAAAAAGAATGAACTACAAAGAGGCGTGTACGATTCTAGAACTGGATCCATATGAAAAACACGGTTCCAGTAAAATCAAGAAAAAATATCATTTATTGGCTCTACGGTATCATCCCGATAAAAACAAAGAGCCCGATGCCCATGCGCGATTTTTGAAGATCCACGAAGCCTATCAGTTTTTGATGAACAATGGAAATGGTACACCACCTGATGCTCTTCCGACCTATGAAGCCATTATTCGTTTTTTCACTGGTACTTTAGACGAACAAGTCCAACAAGAGTATTTACATCTGGCTTTAGACAAGGTTCTCTCGATTTGTGAAAAACAGGCTATTCAAATCATTGAGCATATGCCGTACGAGAAGTTCAAAAAGATTTATAAGATTCTCACTAAATATAAACACGTATTTCCATTGAGTCCCGAATTTTATCAAGCCATGGAAAAAAAGGCGATCTTTTGGTTTTCACAAGGTTCTCTCAAAAAACGAGAATATGGAAATGATCAAGGAGACACTGGTGATTTAGGCGATTTTACTGTAGAAGAAAATGAGCAAGAATCGTTGTATAAATCGGCCAATGTTTCCGTGACAACCGATGAAATGTTCCACGATTATGAATTTGAAATCACAGAGTCGGAACTGGATGCTTCGGCAAATGAAACTATGTTATTGCGTCCAGTATTAGATGACATTATTATAGACAATGTGTACAAGTGTCATTATGCCGATGTAGAGTCTTCTACTAAATTGACTAAACCTCTTTACATTCCATTATGGCATCATGAACTGACTTATGATCGGGAAAACAATACGGATTTAACTATTAAAATTGTCCCTAAATTGCCTTCTACCAATTATTGGATTGATGAGGAAAATAATTTACACCAAAAAATGGAATATACTTTATGTGAATTATGGGATTGTGTAGCCGAAGAAAAATATTTAGAGATCTATTTTGGGAAAAAACGTTTTTTGTTCTATCCTCAGGATTTACAATTGACTACCTACCAAACTTGGAAATGGCACAATCAAGGGATTTCTAAAATCAATACCAATAATATTTATGATGTTTCTGTACGGGCAGATGTCATTTTGCATATTCATATTACTGGAATACTGTAGAAAATGATTTGTGGTGATTGTGCTGTGATTTGGTAATACAATAAGATAAAGTTTTTTATTGTATTATTGTATATGAAGGGGGTGTAATGTTTTATAGTAAATTCAAGGAGTTGGTTAATGATAAATCCAAAGAGGTTTATACTGTAGAAGAATTACTGGATTATTTTGGAGAAAGTACTATTTTAGTAGGTTTGATTATTTCTAATATCATTACAAGTTTGCCTTTACCACCATGGGGCGGCGGTTTAGAAACATTACCCGGTGGTATTTTATCCATAATATTTGCCGTCCAAGGTCTATTGGGATTGGAACATATATATTTACCAAAATGGATGAAGAAGACGGAAATCAATGTAACCTTATTAACGGCAAGTGACTTTATGCCATCAGTATTTGAATTCATAGATAATCACATTGTACCGGATCGAGAGAAATGGATCATGAACCGGACCACTGAAATATTGATGTATATATTGGTCATTGCCAATGCTTTATTGATGTTAGTACCTATTATGTTTACAAATGGCCCACCGTCTCAATCTATTACTGCAATGGCATTTACATGGCTATTGGGAGATGGTTTGTATTTTATGATTTGTTTAGGAATTGCTTGTTTTGTGTTTATCTTTTATGTATTTTTAGGAATTGTCTTTAGTAAATGGTTATACCGTACAAGACGATATTGGTCGTTTGGTGTATTGGGACGAAAAAGACGATAAACGGTTTAAATAGTTAATATCGCAATCTATTATAGAAGCCTCTAGACAATGGAACTAATAAACGAAAAACAAGCACCAATTGTAAAGATTACAAATCTCAGCTTCTCATATGAAAAAAAAAAAGAAAATATTACTGGACTTAATTGTATAATCCCTCCAAATGCAAAGGTGATTTTAGCAGGAGCTAATGGTGCAGGAAAAAGCACACTACTACGTATTTTGACTGGACAAATATTTTTGAATTTAGAGTATGATGAATTTGACATAAATGGAAACGCAAAACCAAATGATCAACATAATGGTGTAGCATATTTGGGTGGACAATGGAACAGAAGAAGAAGTGGTTTTGAAGGTATTTGCCCTTATACAATGGATATAGCAGCAGGAGATATGATGGCAAAATGGCAAAAAGAATTTTTAGAACGACGAAATGAACTGGTCCGTGTACTAGGTATCAATTTGAACTGGCGAATGCATGAATGCTCCGATGGACAGCGTAAGAAAGTGAGAATAATGATTAAACTATTGCGACCATTCAAATTTTGTGTGATTGATGAGTTTACAGCAGATTTGGATATATTTTCACGGACACGATTATTTGATTATCTCTCAATTGAATGTGAAAAACGCAAGGCTTCGGTTATTTACTGTACGCATATATTCGACCAGGCTGACTCATGGGCATCACATGTGGCGTTTATGCGACTTGATAAAACTCTTTCCCCGATTCATCACTTGAAAACATATAAACCTTATCAAGATATATTAGACAGGACAGGTAACAATCGTTCTATGTGTCCAATGCATACGTTGGTATTAGAGGAGTTAGAAAGACAATATAAAGCGCACTCCAGTCTTTTTTCTGAAGACAACCGTTGTTTGGTAGATATTATCATGGATAGTCAAGGTAAGGAACAAGAAGGAAACCACCATGAATTCGTTAATCAGGAAGGACAAAGTGGATGGGTCGATGGACGATTGGCACGAAAGTATCATTCTAGCATTCAAAAAATTAAACAAAATTAAAAAGAATACAGTAAGAACGTATTGTTGGTTTTTACTGTAGAATAATATTTATGACGGTTATTGTTTGGGGGTCTATTTAGGTTCCACCACACTTTTGGTGAACAATAGATGGTCCACATTCTTCGTAATCTTCTTTGGTAATCCAACGTTCCTGGAATGTATTGAGAGAAGTCAAGATAGATCCTCCGATCCATACACTGTATTTTCTCTCAGGTGGTGCAACTACACGTACATTCGTATTAGGTGGGCACATGGTCTTCAATTCTTTGGTCAATCGCTCGCTTAATCCAGGATACATAGTGGTACCTCCTGATAAGACAATATTGGAGAACAAATCCTTACGTAAATCAATATCGCACTTCATTATGGTATCAAACAAATAGGTATCAATACCTCTGCTTTCTTTGCCGATCATTGTAGGATTGAATAATACTTCGGGTACACGGAATCGTTCGTTTCCTACAATGGCTACTTGTTTATCGGGCAATTCGTATTGTTTCTCCAATTCGCCACTGGCGGCGGCCTTTTCGATTTCTTTGTTGTAGTCCAATGCTACATAACATAGATTTTCCTTCATATCACGTACGATTTCTCGTTCGGCCGATGAGGTGAAAGAATACCCGCGTTCCATGAGGATTTTCATCATATACTCGGTCAAATCACGTCCTGCTAAATCCAATCTGGAGATGGCATGGGGAAGTGAGTATCCGTCGTATATGGGTACAGTATGGGTGACACCATCACCGGAATCCATGACTACACCAGTAGTACGTCCTGCTGCGTATAGAGACAAAACTGCTTGAATACTGACGTACATCGAGGGTACATTAAAGGTTTCAAACATGATTTGAAGCATACGTTCGCGGTTTGATTTCGGGTTCATGGGTGCTTCTGTTAACATGACCGGATGTTCTTCGGGATTCACGCGTAATTCATTGTAGAAGGTATGGTGCCAGATTTTTTCCATATCGTCCCAATTGTTGACAATACCGTGTTCAATGGGGTACTGAATACTGAGTACACCGCGTTTGACTTGGGCTTCGTCACCAATATAGGGTCCATTGTCTTCGATCCCGACCATACCAATATCGTGTTTTGCATAACCAATAATAGATGGGAAAACTGCTCGGGGGGCATCATCGCCGGAAAATCCGGCTTTACACATTCCCGAACCATTGTCAATGACTAAAGGCATGGCATCTTCTATGAAATCCATAGTAAAATGTGTATAAAATGAACGGACAAATTGCTAAAGTAAATAGAACTCATTTTGGGGGAACCTAAAGGTTCCCCCACACCCCCTCCGTTCCACATTATGCTTTTTGTACAGGAATAAAAAACATACCTATAGATTGAACCAATTCACCTCGCTATGCTCGGTGAAAGGTCGACTTAAGCCGACCAATCGGTTCCACATACGAACGCAATAACTATATTCTTAATGAAATTCTTTCATTCCACCTGGGTAAATCTCTACATTAACGAACCCTTTTTTCATCAATTCATTAGTGGCTAAATGCGACGCATTGCATTTGGAATGTGCGCAATACGATACTATTGGTACTTCGGCTAAACTAATGGCTCCTTTTTTCACTTGATTCCATAATTTAGGATAATTTCTCTCAATTACATCATTCATCCATTGTTCTAATTGTTTTACCGACATACGTTTGATTGTTTCATAATGTAAATTGTAACTATTGGGTATATGCTCTTTAGCATAATATTCACATGGCAAAGTATTCAAAATGATACTATACCCCGCCAATAATCTATCAATCGTTTGTTCCTTTGTTAGTTCG
>Ga0209534_10000846_pt1 | contig 33624 bp, 30 predicted proteins | sample COG_07_FD_184751 | JGI IMG/M metagenome (GOLD analysis project Ga0209534, IMG submission 184751) | Pelagic Microbial community sample from North Sea - COGITO 998_met_07 (SPAdes) (version 2) | ecosystem: Environmental > Aquatic > Marine > Neritic zone/Coastal water | place: Helgoland, sampling...
TAGAAATCTTGGTTATCTTTTACCAATTCTCTATTACAATTTATTTCTATATAATCTAAGTAGCCCTTGGATGACGGCGCGCCATTATTGGAATATTCTAAAGTTAACTCATAGGGAACGTTTGGGTTATTTAAGACATCAAATTCTTCAATAACTACTCTTCCTACATCTGAATAATAGGAAGAGCCAGTTGAGTTAATTGGAACTATTCTACTCACACCAAAAATTGAAGGATAGAAATAAGCAGTAGAATAATTAGACTTGCTCATTAATTTTAATTTTATGTGCGAGGAGTCCGTACAATAATTAAAAGGGAAAGGATAAATATAATTATTAGTCAAATCAAATACATCACCAAACCATTGGGAACCAGACTTTAAAAGATTTAATTTATCCTCGTTCAGGTAATTAAAATCCTTGTATTTAGTAATCGTTTGATTAAAGGTTTGACTCAAATTATTTACACTGTCTAGGTTATTTGGTATTCTAGAATTATCAATATTTAGAAAACAATACGCACTATCTGAATAAATATGTTTGGTATGGCTGAAATTTTGACCATCAAAATTAATTCTATCCGGACCATTTAAGTAAAATAAAATATAATCTCCCTGAGAAAATAGCCCATCACCGCCATCAAAGACAAAAATGGACTGTTGCTCTAGATCATCTGGCCTAGAATCGTCATTAATTGGGCTTAGAAGCCCTTTATTATTGGAAAATAAATGAATGCTATTTGAAGGTATTTCAGAACTAATAATAGAATTACTTATCAAATAATTGTAATCAACTTTATAAATACCAGACTCAAAATTACTTAGCTTATACCAATTAGCACCATTGTTAAGTACAGATTGATTTTTAAAAGTTGAATTTTTAAAGCGTTTTAAATGGTTTGTTTTTTTAACTATTTGAGCCTTAAAATCCGTCATTATGTACAATTCACCATTAGAGCTTCTTATGCAGTTTATTAGCAAAAGGTTGTTTTTAAGAGTTGAATTTTGCTCTTGTTTTCGAAAGGAAGGGAGATATTTATCAGCAAAAGAAATACTGGAATATGCTTTCTTTTCATTATAAGTTAGTGGCCTTTCATTGAATTCAAAACTTGTAATTTCATAGTCTGCAAATGGTAATTTATATTGATAAACAGCTTGGAATGTAAGTTGATCAAAGTAGCCATTTTCAGGACACAGAAATTTAATGTCTGAATTGTCAGTCCATTTGACAATTTGGTATTCGATTTGCTTTTGAACACGAATTGATTTTTGCGAAAAACAATTTGTGCCAAGGAAAACAAAGGAAAATATAACTACTTTACAATAATTCACAGTTATTTTTGTTGGTATATAACTCAAAATTAAAAGTAATATTGTATTAAAATGTATTGATTAATCATTTTTATACCTCTATTATGAATATTGGATGATAAATTTCAACAAGACATATTATTGTATTATTCAAAAATGTCTGAAAATTATATTTTCTTTTTCTGTTGCCTTTTCCTTTAAAATAGCAATTAGTCAAGATGCGGAATTTACTCAATTTTATTCCAATCCAATTTACTTAAATCCAGCTTTTGCAGGTACTAATAATTGTCCAAGACTGAGTACCAACCATAGATCTCAATGGACTGGGTTACCACAAATATTCAATACCACTTCGTTTTCTTACGATCAAAATATAAGTAAAATTCATGGTGGATTTGGATTTATGGTATTATCTGACAGGCTCAACAACGCTATTCAAAACAATAGAATTAGCGGAATGTATTCTTATGAAATAAAGATTTCTAAAAATTTCACTTTAAGAACTGGGATAGAGGCAAGCTTTTGGCAGAACAAATTCAATCAAAATGAATTAACATTTGTAGACATGATTGATCCAATCCGTGGATTTGTTTATTCAACTGCTAACAATACCTTAAATAGTTCTAAAAACGGAGTAGATTTCAGCAGTGGTATTTTGGCATATGGCGAGAAATTTTTTCTAGGTTTTTCTACCCACCACTTAACAGAGCCTAAACAATCTATCTTTTCAGAACAATATAAATTGGAAAGAAAATATTCTATAAATTTTGGCTACCATTTTCCAATTGGATATAAAAGCTCAATTGATGAGAGAAACTGGATCGTTTCTCCAAATATAATTTTCAAAAAACAAGGACTAAATGAACAACTTAATATCGGACTTTATGGAGAAAAAGGATCTTATGTTTTGGGGTTATGGTACAGAGATAATCAAAACTATGCAGTTTTGGTGGGTGCTAAAATGGGTATGATAAAAATTGGATACAGTTACGACCTAAATTTATCCAGATTGTACCTAGCTTCTTCAGGATCTCACGAAGTTTCAATTCAAATAAATTTTGACTGTGACAATAAAAACAGAACTATACAGTCATTTAGTTGCCCATCTTTCTAAAAAAAAGCATAAATTTGTAACTTTCGTATTAAAATTACGTTAATTGCGTGACATAAACCTATTTAAAAATGAGAAATAATTTAACTTATTTAATCTGTTTTCTTTTTGTATCCTGCTTAATATCAAGTTGTGGAACAGAGTATGAAACATCAAGCATCACTGGTTGGGATTACAACAATCCAAAAAATGGAGGTTTTCAAAAAGTTCCTTATTCGGAACAAGAAACTGGTCCTGGTTTAATTTTAATTGAAGGTGGTACATTTACCATGGGAAGAGTAGAGCAAGATGTAACCTACGAAAACCATAACATTCCAAGAAGAGTTTCAATATCTTCTTTTTACATGGACGAAACTGAGATTTCTAATTACCATTGGTGTGAGTACATGTACTGGGTACGAAGAACATACACAGATTTTCCTATGGTTTACAAAAAGTCGCTTCCAGACACGCTTTCTTGGAGAGAAAAATTAGGTTTTAATGAAAAATATGTAGAATATTATTTAAGACATCCCGCATATAGAGATTATCCTGTTGTTGGAGTTTCTTGGCAGCAAGCAAGTGAGTTTTGTAAATGGAGAACCGATAGAGTAAATGAGTTTATACTTATCAGAGAAGGCATACTGGTATCCAATCCAAATCAACAAAACGAACCTTTCACAACGGATGCATATATGGCAGGGCAGTACGAGCAAGGTCTTAATCCACAAGGTCAAATTGCCGATCTAGACCCTTCTAAGGGTGGATATGATCCAACCACTGGGAAACTTAAAACTAAAGATTTAGCCACTAGAAAAGTGAGAATGTCTGATGGAATTATTCTTCCTAGATATAGGCTACCTACAGAAGCAGAGTGGGAATTTGCTGCTTATGGTCTTATTGGAAATACTGTTGATGAAAGAATAATTGAAAAAAGAGTTTATCCATGGGATGGTCATTGGGTTAGAAATCCTCAAGAAAATTTTCAAGGTGATATGTTGGCAAATTTTGTTAGAGGAAGAGGAGATTACATGGGTGTTTCGGGTCATTTAAATGACAACGCAGATATTACTGCTCCTGTTTTTTCTTATTGGCCTAATGATTACGGGTTATACAATATGGCTGGAAACGTTAGTGAGTGGGTTTTAGATGTATATAGACCTATGACTTCCCAAGATGCAGACGAATTTAGACCATTTAGAGGAAATGTATTCAAAACTAAAGTACTTAACGCTTCTGGTTCTATCGATGAAAAATATGATGTTACCATTTATGACATTGATGGAATTGAACAGTACATTACTGAATTTAAAGCTGAAAGAGAAGACAAAGTTGCTAAAGGTAGTAGGACTTATGGTTATGTAAAGAAAAACAGGCTTGACTCTGTAGAAAACGAACTACTTACTGTAATTTCTAATCAAATCAAAGAAGCTCAAGATCTTATAAAAAATAGACAAACTCTTGAAGCATCTGGAAAAATTCAAGAAATTTTTGATCAAATTTTTCAAGACTTTGATTTGCAAGTTCAACAAGACCCAGATTTAGCTGGCTACAATATTGAGATAAGCCCAATGTTAAGATCTGGAATGGCAGATTTTATACTTAATACACCTGGAAATGTTCAAATGAGAGATGTTACTGCAGAAGAGAATATGAAAAGAAGTAATTACAGAGTTGCTGACAATATTGACTATTTAGATGGAGATTTAAAATCCTCGATCTATCACCCAGGAGATCCTGACAACAATAATGATGAAATTGATGACTTTAATAAAGGTATTAAAAACGGGGGAATGAATGAAGATTGGGCTATGTACCAAAGAGGTTTTCAAAAGAAGAATGGACCAGCAGGTTCTCTTACATCACTAATTTCCGATAAATCTAGGGTTTATAAGGGAGCTTCATGGAAAGATAGAGCTTATTACCTCAACCCTGGAACTCGAAGATATTTAGAGGAAGACAGGTCTACATCTGCCATTGGGTTTAGATGTGCTATGGACAGAATTGGAAGTCCAAGCGGAATGGATGCATGGCAATAGAATATTAAAACTCAATGTTTTTATAAGAGGGATTTAAATCCCTCTTTTTTTTGTTCTAATTTATAGTGTTTCTTGCGATTATAATTCTTTGGATTTCAGATGTTCCCTCATAAATCTGAGTGATTTTAGCATCTCTCATTAGTCTTTCAACATGGTATTCTTTAACATATCCATAACCACCGTGAATTTGAACAGCCTCAACCGTAGTTCTCATTGCAACTTCTGAAGCATGTAGTTTTGCAACAGCACCTGACAAATTATAATCCATATTTTGGTCTTTATGCCATGCAGCTTTGTAAACTAAGTTTCTTGCATTTTCAATATCTACATACATGTCAGCCAATTTAAATTGTATGGCTTGATGGTGATTAATTGGTTTTCCAAAAGTTTCTCTTTCTTTAGAGTAGGCAAGAGATAATTCATAAGCACCAGCTGCAATCCCCAAGGCCTGAGCAGCAATACCAATTCTACCACCTGCTAGAGTTTTCATTGCAAATTTAAAACCAAAGCCATTCTCTCCAACCCTATTCTCTTTTGGTATTATTACATCGTTGAAAACCAGGGTATGGGTATCGCTTCCTCTAATACCTAATTTATCTTCTTTGGCACTAATTTCAAAACCCTTCATACCTTTTTCTACAATAAAGACATTAATTCCTTTATGTCCTTTATTAGCATCGGTCTGGGCAATTACTAGATATGTTGAAGCGGTGCTTCCGTTAGTAATCCAGTTTTTAGTTCCATTAAGAAGATAATGATCTCCCTTATCGATCGCAGTAGTTCTTTGAGAAGTAGCATCTGAACCTGCTTCTGGCTCAGAAAGACAAAAAGCACCAATTTTCTCACCCTTTGCGAGCGGAACCAAATATTTTTGTTTTTGCTCTTCGCTAGCAAAATTTTCTAGTCCCCAACACACCAAACTATTATTTACAGACATAGCAACAGAAATAGAAGCATCTATTTTAGATATTTCTTCAATAGCCAAAACATAGCTGATTGTATCCATTCCACTACCACCGTATTTAGGGTCTACCATCATCCCCATAAAACCTAATTCACCTAACATTTTTAACTGATCGAATCCAACTTTTTGATGGGTATCTCTTTCAATAACACCAGACTTACATTCGCTTTCTGCAAAGTTTTTAGAAGCTTCTCTAACCGCTTCGTGTTCTTCTGTCAATTTAAAATTCATATTCCTTATTTGGACTTAAAACTATAAAATAAATACTATATTGTAATGGTTAGTTATAGATAAAATTTATGAACAAATATAATGTTGTGGGAATTATGTCTGGCACGTCTTTAGACGGAATAGATATTGTTTGGTCAAAATTAAGTTTTAACAAAACATGGTTTTATGAAATTATAGATGGGAAAACTTATGAGTATTCTGAAGAATGGAAAAATGAACTTCAAAATGCCAGTAGGTTAAAGGGTAGAAACTTAGTTTTTTTAGACAATAAACTTGGGAATTACATAGGAGAAAAAATCAACGAATTTTTAAAAGAAAAAAAGATTCAAAAAAACAAGATTGACCTAATTGCATCTCATGGCCACACATTATTTCACGAACCTGAAATTAATTTAACTAAACAAATTGGGAATGGAGCTTATATATGTTCCTCAACGAATATCAAAACAGTTTCAGATTTCAGAACAATAGATGTTGCGTTTGGAGGGCAAGGAGCACCACTTGTCCCTATTGGAGATCAATTATTATTTGGGAACTATAAAGGGTGTCTCAATCTTGGGGGAATTGCAAATATTTCATATGATTTAAAAGGAAAACGAATTGCCGGTGATGTAAATTTTGCTAATATGATTAGCAATTATTTATCCAATAAAATCGGCCATTCATTTGACAAAGACGGAGAACTTGCAACTCGGGGCAGACTAGATGAGGATTTAATTTTAAAATTAGAGAAATTAGATTTTTATAAAAAAGGATTTCCTAAGACATTAGGAGTTGAAGACTTTAACCAATGGTACAAACCTTTATTTGAGAAAAGTAAATCCTCTGTAAACGACCAACTTTTTACTTCAGGGACTCATTTATGTAGAACAATTAAAAATATTTTCAAATTTGATACCAACGATATGCTTTTAATTACAGGCGGAGGAGCACATAATAAATTCTGGATCAATAAACTTAAAGAACTAAAAATTAAAGCGGTAATTCCAGAAACAAAACTTATAGATTTTAAAGAAGCATTAATTTTTTCACTTTTGGGAGTTCTTAAACTAAGAAGCGAAATAAATATTTTAGCATCTGTAACTGGAAGTTCCAAAGATTTGTCCGCAGGAGTTATCCATAATCCCTGAAATTATTTAAAAAGAGTTACAAAGAACTGCAACAATACCTAGTTTCTTTTTTACATTTGAAGGATTAAAATTTAATTTGAAAGATTTACTTAAAAAATTTGAAAATAAAACTCCTGAAATTATCTTTCAGTGGCAAGATTCTCAAACAGATGCCAAAGGATGGGTAGTTATAAACTCTCTTAGAGGAGGAGCAGCAGGTGGTGGAACTAGGATGAGAGTTGGTCTAGACCAACACGAGGTAATCTCATTGGCTAAAACCATGGAAGTTAAATTTACAGTTTCAGGTCCTCCAATTGGCGGTGCCAAATCTGGAATAAATTTTGATCCTAATGACCCAAGAAAAAAAGAAGTTTTAAAGAGATGGTATGCTGCAGTTACTCCTCTTTTAAAACATTATTATGGAACTGGAGGTGATTTGAATGTAGATGAAATTAACGAGGTTATTCCAATAACTGAAGATTGTGGTGTATGGCATCCGCAAGAAGGTGTATTCAACGGTCACTACCAGCCAAGAGAATCTCAAAAAATAAACAGAATAGGTCAACTTCGACAAGGTGTTTTAAAAACAATTGAAAGTAAGAATTACACTCCAGATATTGAAAGAAAGTTTGTTATTGCAGATATGATAACTGGTTACGGAGTAGCAGAATCTGTCAAACATTATTATCATATATACGGTGGAAATTTAAAAAATAAAAGAGTAATTGTTCAGGGTTGGGGAAATGTTGGCTCTGCTGCAGCCTATTACATTGCACAAGATGGTGCTAAAATTGTAGGGATAATAGATAGAGATGGTGGATTGATTAATGAAAAAGGTCTTTCATTTGAAGAAATTAAAAAGTTATTTCTAAATAAAAATGGAAATGCAATCAATGATAAAAATTTGCTTTCTTTTGAAGAAATTAATGACCAAATTTGGGATCTTAAATCTGAAATTTTCTTGCCGTGTGCTGCATCAAGATTAATTACCAAAGACCAAGTAGATAGGATGCTTAAATCAGGAATTGAAGTAATTGCTCCTGGTGCAAATGTTCCTTTTGCCGATAAAGAAATATTCTTTGGTCCAATTTCTGACTATACAGATCGAAATACTAGTTTAATACCAGATTTCATTTCTAATTGTGGGATGGCTAGAGTATTTGCCTATTTAATGGGGAATGATCTTGAAAGGATGGAAGACGAATCTATTTTTAAAGACACATCTAAAACTATCCAAAATGCGTTAGAGAATGTTTTTGAAAAAAATTCAAGTTCAAAAAATATTTCTAAAACTGCTTTTGAAATAGCTTTAAAACAATTAATTTAACAATTATGGAAACTGCGATAGTAATAATATTTATTTTAGGTTATCTAGGAATTACTCTAGAGCATACAATTAAAATTGACAAGCTTGTTCCTGCCTTACTAATGATGGCAATTTGTTGGGCACTAATAGCATTTGGCTTAGATGATTTTGTCAACTGGTTTGACTCAGACAGTCATGAAATGGTAAAAGGATTTGCATCTCTTCCTCACGAGGCTCAAGGTCATGGCCCATCCAAAATGATGTGGTTTGAAAGCACCTTGTTACATCATTTTGGAAAAACTTGTGAGATATTGGTTTTTTTAATTGGCGCTATGACCATTGTGGAAATCATTGACCACTTCAACGGATTTGCTACAATAAAGAATTTTATAAAAACAAAAAAGAAAATATATCTTCTTTGGATCATGTGTATATTGGCCTTTATTTTATCTGCTATTATAGATAATCTAACAGCTACTATTGTATTAATTACCATTCTTAGGAAATTAATTAAAGACAATAAAGATAGAATGTGGTTTGCAGGACTGATTATCATTGCAGCCAATGCTGGTGGAGCTTGGTCACCAATTGGTGATGTGACAACCACCATGCTGTGGATGGGCAAAAAAGTTTCCTCTATTCAACTTGTGAAATTGCTTATAATTCCGTCTTTGATTTGTATGATTATTCCTACCGTAATAGCAAGTTTCTTAAAACCATTTAAAGATAATTTTGAACCACCAAAAGATGAAATAAAAGAAATTAAACATGGATCAACCATGCTTGTTTTAGGGCTGGCGGCAATAATATTTGTTCCTATTTTTAAAACCGTGACCCATTTACCTCCATATGTAGGAATGATGCTTTCTTTGGCAATAGTTACTTTGGTGGGAGAAATTTTAAGTTCGAGACAATTTAGCTTACACAGTCTTTCTAACGATTCCTCGAGCGAGTCAGACAGTCATTCTAATAGTCCAATTTTTAGAGCTTTATCAAAAATTGAAATGCCATCCATTTTATTTTTTCTTGGAATTTTAATGACTGTTGCTGCACTTGAATCCTTAGGAATTGTATTTAATTTAGGAAAAAGTGTTCAAGAATCGATTCCAATAAATTTCTTTGTTTTATTACTAGGTGCTGGATCTGCTGTTATAGACAATGTCCCATTGGTAGCAGCTAGTATGGGTATGTTTGATTTGGCAATGGACGATACTGTTTGGCATTTTATTGCTTACTCTGCAGGTACAGGAGGAAGTATGCTTATTATTGGATCAGCCGCTGGTGTAGTTGCAATGGGTATGGAAAAAATATCATTTTTTTGGTATTTGAAAAACATTGCGTGGCTTGCTGCAATTGGTTACTTAACGGGTGCCTGTTCATTTCTATTATTTCAAAGTCTCTAAGCATTTTCAAAAAGTACTAATTTCACATTAAAACTTAATAAAATGAATTTTAATATTTTTCCTATGTTGTTAAACATTCAAGAAAATACATCTTCTATTTTAGAAGATGCACCATCTCTATTAGAAACAGAACAAATCTCCATGTGGCAGTTAATTTGGGGATATGACTCTATAAGCGGAGAATATAGCTTGACTAGTTTAATAGTAATGTCTCTTCTTTTCTTATTTTCTTTCATAGCCATTTATGTATTCATTGAGCGTTTTATGACCATTCAAAGAGCTTTAAAAGGGGAAAAAGATTTTATGCAAAAAATCAACGATTTTGTTTTAAAAGGAGATTTAAGCGCTGCTAAAGAACATTGTAACTCTAGTAATAATCCTATTGCAAGAATGATAGAAAAAGGCCTTAGTAGAGTTGGTAAACCAATGAAAGATATTGCAATATCCATAGAAAACATTGGAAAATTGGAGATAAGTAAATTGGAAAGGAGATTGTCTATGCTGGCTACAATTTCTGGAGTTGCTCCAATGCTTGGTTTTTTGGGAACAGTACTAGGAATGGTAAAAGTTTTTCAAAACATGTCTAAAGAAAAAACATTTGAAATAGCCAGTCTTTCGGGAGGAATTATGGAAGCTATGATTACCACAGTTGGGGGGTTAATAGTAGGTATAGTTGCCTATGTTGCCTACAACTATTTAGTGAGTAAAGTAGAAAAAGTAATCCACAATATGGAAGGCGCATCTATTGAGTTCTTAGATATTCTTGAAGCTCCAGGAAAATAAAATATGAATTTTAGATCTGGAAATAAAATAAAAATTGAAGGCGGAATGTCTTCTATGACCGATTTAGTTTTTCTGCTTTTAATATTCTTTATAGTTATTTCCACCATGATTACCGCAGGAGTTAATATAGATGTCCCAAAAGATGGGGGAACAGCATCAGAAAAAAAAATATTAACTATTAACGTAAATGATAAAAATGAATATTTCATGGACAGTAGAAAAACACCAATTTCCAGTTCTGATATTAAAAATGAAATTTTAAAAAACCTGGGTTCAGATAGTATAATTTCTCTTTATGGGAGTAATGAAAGTTCTTGGGAAGCCTCGGTATACATAATAGATATTGCTAAACAAAATAATATTAAAATCTCTTTGAACGGAAACAAAAAGTGAAAGCAGGAAATAAAATAAAAATTGAGGGTGGAATGTCTTCCATGACAGATCTGGTTTTTTTATTGCTAATATTTTTCATAATTATTTCAACTCTTGTAAATACCTCCCACGAAATAAAACTTCCTGAAGGATCAGGAGATCCTTCACTAACCTCTCCGATAAAAGTATATGTAGATGCTGAAAACAACTTTTATTTGAACAGCGATCCAAAACCAATTCAAATAAGTTCTATAGAAAGTTCATTAAAAAAAGAAATTGGCGACAACAAAGCAATTGAGTTACTAGCAGATAAAGATGCAAATAGAGCCTCTGCCTATGAAATAATTAGAATTGCAAAACAGAACGCACTAAAAGTAGTCATCAAAACAAAAGGGAGTAAATAGCTTGGAATTGTTACAAAAGAAAGACAATCGATTAGGAATAATTATTAGTATAGCTCTTCATCTATTCTTACTTATTGCTATTTTTTTTAGTAAGGGCTGTATGGAATTACAAAATCCTCCACAATTTACCTTAGAAGAAGTAATAACTTTGGATTTTAGTGATGCAGGTGGTGGAAGTCCAGGAAGTGCTAGCCCAACTCCACCAACTGTGGAAGAAGAAGCACCAGCCGAAAAAGTAATTACTCAGGAAGAATCCCCAGTTGCTGTAAAATCTAGCAATTCTACTACTAAAAATGAAAATGCAACTAAAAAAACTGAAACAAAAGAGGCTCCGAAACCAAAAAACGATTTTAGTAGTTTGTTTGGAAAAGGAAATGGAGATAGTGAAGCTGGAAATGGTGAGGGCGAAGGAACAGGAATTGGAACAGGTAAAGGCCCTAATACTGGTGGAGGAGTTGGTACTGGAAAAGGAAGACAGGTAGTTGGAAACCCAGAACTAGACAATCCTAAAAATTGGGTTGGTTTTGTAATGGTTCAATTTACAATTGATGAGCAAGGAAATGTGCTAGAAACAAAAGTATTGTATCCTCACTCTAAAACAACAATAACTTTAACGAGTATGGATCAAAAATTTATTGCCAATGATTGTAAAATGAAATTTAAGTTTACTCCTACAAGTTCTGGAATTACAAAAGACAGACTAGTAAAAAGAATTCAATACATCGAAAAATAATGAACAACTACAAAGAGGTTGTAGAATTCTTATTTGAACAGTACCCATCTTACCAAAAAAAAGGAGTTAATGCCTACAAACCAGATCTTAGTAATATCCATGGGATTTGTGAAATTATAGGCAATCCACAAAACAAGCTTAAATTCATACATGTAGCTGGAACTAATGGAAAAGGATCTGTATGCAATTTTTTATACAACATCTACCAAAAAGCAGGCTATAAAGTAGGATTATTTACTTCTCCCCATTTAATAGATTTTAGAGAAAGAATTGTGGTTGGAGAAAAAGAGATTTCTAAAGAATATGTAGTAGATTTTTACAAGCAAAATCTAGAAAGATTTAAAGAAATAAGTCCATCGTTTTTTGAGTGGTCTACTGCCCTAGCATTTTCCTATTTTGAAGATTCTAAAACAGAAATAAACATAATTGAAACTGGTCTAGGTGGGAGACTAGACTCCACCAATATAATAATGCCAGAACTTTCTATTATGACAAGTATTGGAATGGATCATGCATCTATTTTGGGAAATACAATTGAAAAAATTGCCAAAGAAAAAGCAGGAATAATAAAAGACAATACTCCTACTCTATTAGGGTCAAGTATAGAGCAAGAAAGTGTATTTAAAAAAATTTGTAAATCGAAAAATTCAAAACTTTACATAGCAGAGTCAAATAATAAACATCCAGAATCTTCTCTACCAAATTATCAAATTAAAAATTGGAATACCGCTAAGAAAGCAACTGAAATTTTACAAAATAAATTTGAGATTGGGAAAATAAAAAACGAACCTCATAAATACTCAACTATTAAAGGAAGATGGCAAATAGTAGGTGAAAATCCATTGATAATTTTAGATATTGGACATAATGAACAATGCATACTAGAGTTAAAAAAACAATTAAAAAAAGAGAACTTTAATAAGCTTTTTTTAATTGTTGGATTCTCTAAAGACAAGGAAATATCTTCACTTTTAAATTCACTTCCAAAAGCAGAGACTTACTATTTCACAAAATCCAGTAATGACAGAAGTATTGGTCCTAAAATATTGAAAACAAAATTTAATAAAGAAAATTCTAGAGTGTATGGTAACTACAAAGAGGCTTTTGAGGAAGCAAAAAAACAGGCAAAAAAAGAAGATATGGTATTAATAACTGGGAGCGCCTTCCTTATTGGAGATATACTGAATGAATTTTATTAGATTAATAAGAGAAGAATAAAAAAATAAATATATTTGCAGTCCTTAATTTAGGGCGATTAGCTCAGTTGGTTCAGAGCACCTCGTTTACACCGAGGGGGTCGGGGGTTCGAATCCCTCATCGCCCACTAAACCTCCACTGGAGGTTTTTCTTTTTATGGGCAATTAGCTCAGTTGGTTTAGAGCGCTTGCTTGACAGGCAAGAGGTCACAGGTTCGAATCCTGTATTGCCCACATCTGTTATTTTGATATTTTACAAAGAATTTTATTTTTTATTTGCAATGGATTTGCAATGTGGCTAATTTAAAACACCTATTTTTTATAGAAAAGGTATTGGAGACAAGGAGACAGACGACAACTTTTTCTTACTTTTAGTTTAAAACTTATGAAATGAAGAAAAGAACAACTGCAATATTACTATGCTTATTTTTAGGTGGGTTTGGAGCTCACAGATTTTATTTAGGAGAAACAGGGAAAGGAATCTTGTATATTTTCACAGGCTTTGGTTTATTGGGTATTATCCCATTTATTGATTTAGTAATATGGTTACTTGGCTCAAATGAGAGTTTTGATAGTAAGTATAACGCTCAAGCAATACAAAAGCAACAAGTAGAAGTTCAAAAAGAGATGTTGGATGAGCTAAAAAAGAAGAACGACTAACCTCCCTTTGCTTTCTTAACTAAGTCAACTTTTGACTACTAAACTTTATTTAATTCAAAAATCTCATAGCTTGACATTACTTCGTCAAATATAGGGCTTGAAACTGGATTTGAGCCGTTCACAAAGGACTTTAAAGCAACTTCGTCGTGAACATAAATTTTAAACATTACATTACTCTTGTCTGGTGAAACTGTGGCTATGGTTTTGCTTAAATCTGCAACTTTGCTTCTTTCCTTAATTGCTTCTTCAGATTGCATAAATCCCATAAATTTTTCAAACTTACCTTCTTTTAGTTTTACAACTACAAGCATATCTTTCATATCTTAATTATTTAAATTGTTCAATATAAATTTAAAAAAATAGTTATATATATCAGAAAATGTCAAGAAGAATTTTTTATCCTTTGTTTTTATTACTGATTCCAATATTTAGTAATGTTTTTTTTGATGAATTTGATTGGAGTTTATTTGATTTTATATTAATGGGAATTATTTTAACATCCCTTGTTTTTCTAATTAACCTAATAATAGACAAATTAAAAAAGAGAAGCTACAAAATCATACTAATCATAATAACTTTATTTTTTTTCATATTATTATATGTAGAATTAGCGGTAGGAATAATTGGAACTCCTTTTGCAGGTAATTAACATTAATAACTTCTCCTTTCAGCTAATATAATCTCCAATACAAATTGTGTAGATAACAAACCTCCCTTTGCTTTCTTAACTAAGTCAACTTTTTCTTGCTTTAATGGTTTAAAACTTACAAAATGAAGAAGGTATGATTTGTTTAATCCTTTTTACTCTTACTAAATTTAATCTGAATTAGAAGAATATAGTTTTTAATTTAAATCCTTTTTTAATTTTTTTTGATTTGGATTATCCTTCACAAGAAAGTAAATTTATTTTAATGAAAAAAATAAGTTTTTTAATCTGTTTATTATCAATTTTAATTTCTTGTAAACAAAAAAAAATAACGTCTAATTTTAACAAAAGCTCTAAGAAAACACATGTCAAATCATTGAGTTTAGACAATAAAATACTTTTAGTTAATAATAAAATCACGTCTAATAATTATACTAGAAATTCTATTAAAAAAACTAGTAATAACTTATCTGATTTAAAATCACATGATGATAACCAATTAGACTTATATGCGGAATTAGATGTCAAAGTTCCAACAATCATCTTAAAAGAAAATCTAACAGACGAAAAATTAATAAAAACTGATAATATATTAATAACTAAGCCCAAAGAAAAAAATGATTTGCTAAAGCTTTCTCAAAGAGCCAAAAAAAATAGTCTTTTAGGACTTGTTTTCATAACAGCTTCAATTCCATTTTTAATTGGTATAATTAATGGTAATTATTTTAGTGAAATATCTAATTTAATTTTATATTCTACATTAAGTATAACTGGTCTTATCTTTTCATTTATTGGTCGTATGTTTTCTTCTTTATCATTAAAAAGAATCAGGAAAAGAAAATTAAAAATCAAAAACCAAAAATCTGATTTCAAAAAAAATATTTTAATTTCATTAATTGTTTATCTGATTTCTATAATTTCTTATTTTTTATTATTAATATATGCGCTTTTAATATTTAATGGTGGAATTAGGATTATCTAAATAATGAAATATCTGGATGTTTTAACCTCCCTTTTCTTTCTCAACTAAGTCAACTTTTTCTTACTTTAATGATTTAAAACTCACAAAATGAATATTCCTACATCCAAACCCCTGTCATTGTTTAAAGGGTTATTTAGTAAATTTTTATTGATCTTAATTATTTTATCTTTCATAAAATGTAAAAAGGATGTTTCGCCCAATATAGATTATGAAGGATATTCCTTAGTTTGGAGTGATGAGTTTGATGATAATGAAATAAATTCTTTAAACTGGGTTCACGAGCTAGGAGATGGCACAGCATATGGTCTTCCAGCAGGATGGGGAAATAATGAGATTCAATTATACACAGATAATTTAGAAAATTCTTACATAGAAACTGACGAAAACAACTCCTCTTCATTGGTAATTGAAGTTACTGAAGAAAATCCAGGAGAATATTTATCAGCCAAACTCACTACCCAAGGATTAAGAAACTTTAAATATGGGAAAATAGATGCAAGAATAAAACTACCAACAGGACAGGGAATGTGGCCAGCTTTTTGGATGTTGGGAGAAAATAAATCAATCATTGATTGGCCTGGTTGTGGTGAAATTGATATAGTAGAATTAGTTGGTCATTCTCCAAGCACAGCTCACGCTAATGTCCATTATACAAATGGAAATAATGAATATAGTAATGACGAAGGAATGCCAAAAACTATAAGCCAAACTTTCGATCAAGAATATCATAATTTCTCTATAGATTGGACTCCATCTGAGATTAATTTTAGCCTAGATGGTGAGATTTACAAGACTACTAGCTTAAGTGATGATATGAGGGAATTTCAACGTTCTTTTTACCTGATTCTAAATGTTGCAGTTGGTGGACCTTGGGCTGGGAATCCGAACGCTTCTACTACTTTTCCTCAAAAAATGTATGTAGACTACATCCGCTACTACAGTAAAAACGATTTTACGCCACCTATCGAACCTGAGCTTATCATTGCTGAAGAAACAGTTGGAAATTATGTACCTCCTACTTTAGCTGAACAAGCATTTAATTCATCCTTTAATCATTTTCAAGATTTAGAATTAAATATTTTTGGAGCTGGAGGAGAACCCTTTATTACTGCTTCTGATAACTCACTAGAAGGAGATAGTGCTTTACTTTTTAGTTTTCCAGGTGGTAACTGGGGAGGTGGATGGTTTGAATTACCCACAGGAAGTGATTGTAGTTCATTTTCAAACGGAAGATTGGTTTTTTCTTTAAAAGTTCCAAACGATTTTAATGATGCAGAAATTAAATTAGAATCTTTTACAAATAGTGCCTCTGTATATTTAGTAGATTATACTTCAACTCCAGTAGCTAACGGATATGTAGAATATTCTATTCCTATAACTGATTTTAATAATCTAGATTTAACTGAAATAAAAATTCCATTTGCACTTTGGAATCCAAAAAACTCAGTTGGGGCTTTTGATCCATTTGATATTTATGTTGATAATATATATTGGGAACCATAATTGACTTTAAAGAATATTATTTAGGTTAAGCTCTATAAATCCAAATAATTATTTAGGTATTTTAAGAAGGTCAACTTTTTCTTACTTTAATGGTTTAGTTAATCCTTGATTTAATTAGTTCTAAAAAGGTTATTAATAATATTTTTCTCAAATTTAAAGAATGAAAAAAAATTGGTTTTTTTTGGTTATCCTATTAAATTATTTCCAAGGGCTATCTCAAGATATTAACATTGATTGTATTGCCATTAAGCAAGCTGGTGACTGTTATTCAGCTATTGAGATTAATCCAATTAATAAACTGCTATTTAATTGTTCTCCAAAAGGGTTTGGAAGTCAATTAGAAATTAAAAATAATTCTTCTAAAAGTATGTTCTTTTTCGAAAAAGAACATAATACTATTTGGTTAAAATTTAATTGTCCTTATGATGCATTAATGTGCTTTGACATTATTCCAAATGACACCACCTATGATTTTGACTTTTTGCTTTTTAAAAATGAGGGAAATAATTTTTGTAAAAACTTAAATTATAAACACTCCAAACCAATTAGAACTAATATTTCCAGAAATAATTTAAAAAATAAGAGCATTACTGGCTTAAATATAAATGCCAAAAAAGAATATATCCCATCCGGAATTCAGCCAATGTATAGCAAGGCATTAAAAGTAAATAAATCGGAAAATTATTTTTTGGTGATTGACAATGTGTATGGCGGTGAAAGTGGATTTTCAATTCAATTTAACTATTATGAAGAAAAAAATATCAAAGGGAGTATAATTGATAAGAATACAAATAACCCTATATACTCTAATATTAAAATTGAAAACGCAAATAATGGTAAACAAATAGCTGAATCCCAAAGTGATTCTATAACCGGAGAATTCAACCTAGACTATAAGGCTACAATTAATGAAGACTATTATTTAATCACTGAAAGTAAAAATTATTTTTTTAGTGAAACTCTAATAAGTTCAATTTCCAAAAATGATACAGTCTCTTCAGATCTAGATATAAAAGTTTCAAAATTAAAAAAGAATGAAAATCTTAAACTTCATAATTTAAATTTCTATGGAGATTCTTATGAATATCTACCAACTGCTATTCCATCATTAAATCGACTTTTATCATTAATGCAAAATAATAGTACATTAAAAATATTAATTGAGGGTCACACCAATGGTTGTCCAGGCGGAATTGAATACAGTCAAATGCTCTCTGAAAATAGAGCCAAAACAATTAAAGATTTCTTAATTAAGAATGGAATAAATAAGCAAAGATTAGTTTCAAAGGGTTTTAACTGCTCTAAAATGCTCTATCCTAATATGGAAACCAATTCTGAGTTGGAGAAATTGATGAATAGGAGAGTAGAAATATTGGTTTTAGATTTTTAACAAAAACAAGTATTAATAAAAAAATAGGTGGTAATAGGTGTTATCACCTATTTAACAGTGTTATATGATTGTTACACAAAACTTTTTTTTGTATAATTGAAAAAAAAACAAGAATGTACAAATCGAATTATAAAAACATCTATTATTTGCTAGTGATTATTTTATTAATCCAATGTAAGCCTCAAGAAACAGTTGCGCCAGTATATTATGAAATAATACCACAATTTACAACTGTCGAAAAATTAGGAACTTTAAAACCTGGCCATTCTAAGGCCACAGTTATGAGTAAGTTAGGTGTAGCCCCTTGGGATGTTTATTCTTTAACTGAAAATGGCTGTCAAACTTTTGTATATAAGTACAAAAAGCTAAAGCACGAAGTTGGCAATTATGAAATGGCTAGTAATTCTAGTTACATAAGTGACAAAGTTCTTACTACTGATTCTAGAAAATATGAAGATGGCGAAGGTAAAACAGCGAATTTGGTATTTAGAAATGGTGAATTAGAAAGTATTATCACTGAAGTTGGTAATGGTTTATACAAGGATTTGGTATGGGATATAACTAAGATCAATGAAGAATGTGACAAACCTGTAATTAGAGGATGTACAGATCCAAACTCTTTAAATTATAATCCTGATGCAGTTTTTGACGATGGAAATTGTGAATATTGCCCATGTGGATATGAACTTGTTAAAAATGAAAATAACGATAACCCAAATTGTAACGAAAAGCCTAAGTGTGTGAAAATCAAAACTGATTCCGTTGTGGTTGAGCCTGAAATTAAAGAACCTATTTTAAAGAGAAAGCCTAAATGTACCAAATGTGATGTAATTGATAAAGTTCTCCAAAACGGTTCTGGAAACCTTGACATGAGAATAATAATGAATGGTACAGATTTTGAGGATGGTGAAATAATTATAAATGAAAAAGGAGAAATTGTTGAATAATAGAAAGCATATGAATTATCTAAAAAAATATAATAAAATGAGAACTGTAATTTTAACATTATTAATGACAGTAGTATTTACTCAATGTAAAACCCAACAAACTGCCTCTCAGACTCAATCTCCAACAGCAAAATATAATTATTATACTTCTGTAGAGAAAATTTACAAGCTTGAAAAAAATATGAGTTATCTCAAAGTAAATGACATATTAGGAATTCAACCTCATGATATTTATGTTGACTTCAATAATGGAAAAAAAATTGTAACATATCTTTACAAGAACACTTGGCATGAAGTAGAAAATACTTTGACAGATACTGAAAAAGGATTAAATGGAGGAACTCCAAAATATTTAACCAGCTCTGAAGATGATAAAAGCCTTTACTGTGTTTTTGATCAAAATACTCAGCTTCTTAGTTCTTATGTGACTGATTTGGGCAGGAATCAAGCTAGTGAAGTACTAAAGGATGAACAAAATTTAAAGTCTTATGTAAAGAATCCATCAAAGCCTAGAAAGTTGAAAATGAAGAAATCTGAAGGAAAATTAAAGCTTAAATCTTTTGGAGGTTCTAAAATTTCCTCGCTTGGAAGCGTTCCTAAATTAGGTTTTAACAAAAAATAATCTCATATTTCAAATGTATGAGAGTAGTATTTGTTTTATTAATCCTATTCGAGGCTGTAAATATATCTTCCCAAACAAAACAAACTAAATCCTTAGTTTCTGAAATTGTAGATCAATTAAGTCTTTCCGATGACCTACAAGCAAATATATTCAGTGGAATCTATAATTCTAATGATGTTAGAAACGTATTAAAAGGCAATAGAATTAATTATAAAACCTTTTACTATAATCTTAGAAGTTCCGTAAACGAAGATTTTTCTAATACTGTAAATTACGCATATTCAAGAGCTAATTTTTTATTCGATGAAGATGAAGAAGTCATTTATTGGTTAAGTGAATATTCTACTTATTTAAGAGGCCTTAAAAACAGAATTAGTAATGATTATTCACAACCAAACTACCTAGCAAAAAATAATTCCAAGGCTAAATCAATTAGAAATAAAACCAATTCCAAAAAAAATTCTTTTACTCCTATTGTCAAAAAAGTAACGCCTAAAAAAGAAATTATTAAAGAACTTAGCGCAGAAAACAGCATTGAAACTAAAAAAATCACTATTGAAGATACTCAAAGTCAAAACAGCGCAGAAATTGTCGAAGATGTTATTCAAGATTCTAACACAGAAAACAGCATTGAAACTAAAGAAATCACTATTGAAGACTCACCAGCTGAAAACAGTACAGAATTAGCCAAAGAAATTGTTCAAGAATCTAGCGCAGAAAACACCATTGAAACCCAACAACCCACTACTATTGAAGAAACACCAGCTGAAAACAGCACAGAATTAGCCAAAGAAATTGTTCAAGAATCTAGCACAGAAAATAGCATTGAAACCCAACAACCCACTATTGAAGATACTCAAAGTCAAAACAGCACAGAAGTAGTCGAAGAAATTCTTCAAGAATCTAGCACAGAAAACACCATTGAACCCCAACAAGCCACTATTGAAGACACTCAAAGTCAAAACAGCACAGAAGTAGTCGAAGATGTTATTCAAGAACCTAGCGCAGAAAACACCATTGAAACTCAAGAAGTCACTATTGAAGACACTCAAAGTCAAAACAGCACAGAAGTAGTCGAAGAAATTGTTCAAGAATCTAGCGCAGAAAACACCATTGAAACCCAACAAGCCACTATTGAAGACACTCAAAGTCAAAACAGCACAGAAGTAGTCGAAGATGTTATTCAAGAACCTAGCGCAGAAAACACCATTGAAACTCAACAACCCATTATTGAAGACACTCAAAGTCAAAACAGCACAGAAGTAGTCGAAGATGTTATTCAAGAACATAGCGCAGAAAATAGCATTGAAACTCAACAACCCACTATTGAAGACTCACCAGATAAAAACAGCACAGAAATAGTCGAAGATGTTATTCAAGAATCTAATGCAATAGTAACCCCCAAAGAAAATACCCATAAAAAAGAACAACCAATTATTACTAATGACTCTAACTTTGAACTTTCCTATTCTGCTAAAGTTGAAAACGAATTGGCAAACAAAGCTATTTTATATTATACAGTAAGAGTAAAGTCTGTTTCTAATCCTACAGATGGACTAAAATTTCTATCGAAAATAAAAGACAATGATGCTGTTTGGGACGAACACACATTTCATTTATTCAAAGATAAAGAGAAAGAAAATATTACCAATATTACTATCGGAAAATTTGTGGACAAGGAAAATGCAGAAGAATTAATGGCGTATTTAAAAACAAAGAACATAACAAATCCATCTATAGAAATTCATGAAAATATTATTAAAAGTAGTGTTAGCAATTTAAAACCAATATCCAAACCAATAAATACAACTAAGCCTAGAGCTGCAATTGAAAACCCCGTAAATAAAGTTGTGGAAAGTACAGAAACAAAAAAGGAAGTTTCTTCCAACAAAAATTTACTTGACAATATATCTTCCAAAGTAGATGAGTCAGAAAATTATTTTTCAGTACAAGTTGGAGCAAATAATAAAATATCTAGCACTAACATTCAAGGATTAAATTTGAATAAGGAAAAACTATTTTTTGTGAATATTGAACAAGGGAAATATGCTATGAACTATGGCAAACACAATGACTACGGTTCTGCCCACAAAATAGCTTTAGAGATTCATAAAAAAGGATTAGAAACAGCATTTGTGACAAAATACGAAAATGGAGTTAGAGTCAAAATAACTAAAAACGATTACTTATCAGATAAAACTCCTAAAAAAACTATTAGTGATGATATAAATCAACTGGGTTATATTCCAATTGGACCTAATGATAAAGGAAAGTTCATTCAAATAGGAACTATTTACAATTGGGATGCTCATAATTTTAAGTCATTGTATGACCAATTGGAAAGAACTATTTATTATAAAATAAAAGAAAACAATTCTGTAATATTTCTTGTAGGACCTTTATTAGAAAATGAAGTATTTATAGAGCTTAGAAATATTAAACAAGTCATTTCTGACGCATTTATTAAAACCATATAGCTTTGAATAGTGGCGTGGTATCTGGAACAAGTGGATGATGTTGTAGTCTTTGGGATAAAAGTCTAAAATTTCTTAACTTGAAAAAGCGAAATACAATTAGTAGGACCGCTTTAAAATCGAAAAACAAGACTCATGAAATACTTTTTTCTCTTATCAGGATTAGTTTTTGGCAATTATTTCTTCTCCCAAAATATTAAAGACAATAAAATATCTATTAATTATATACAACTGCCTAAGCAAAAAGTCGACGAATCTATTTCTACATTTTTTACTATCTATAAAGACTCTTACTTAGACAAAAACAACCAACAGTTGTCTATTTATCAATTTAAAGTTGACTCTGCAGAAGCAGAACAACAAATAAAAATTAAAACTTGGAAAACACTAAAAAACACTATCAAAAGAAATTATTTGGACAGCCTAAGTGTTTGGAAACAAAATATTGCAAAAGGTATAAATAGAGCAAAACCAACTGAACCAATTTATCCTGAATACCCAGAATCTTATTTTTTATTCCCTCCAGTTTTGTCAAAGTCTCTAAGTGAATTAATGAGCAATAAATCTATAAAAATTGCAGGTTTTAGTGAAGGAAATAGTGGAGTTAGAATAGAAATAGACAATTTGGGGTTAGAGGTGATTTCTATAAAAGGAAAGTATGCCAACCAAGGAAAATCTTATGTAGTTACAGCAAGATATAAAATGCCAATAGTTATAAAAACATTTATAAGTGGAGACTTATTGCACCAAAAGCAATACCACAATAAAATAGCAAATCATGTTGTTTTTAAAGGCAAAACTGAATACGATTATGAAATATGGAAAATGAATGTTGGAGAAAGCAATAAAGATATCTGGATAAATCTTCAAAGAAAACTTTGGAATACGGCCATAAACAATATTTCTTCAGTACTAGATTCTGAGATTGGTTATCCTAAAAAAAGGGAGAATACTGAAGTATATATTGTTAAAAAATTTCAAGATTATAATTATGAAAAGTTACTATCTGCTTATAATTATGCAGAATCGGGATATGGACAAGTTGGTTTAGATAGAAATAAATCTAGAGCTAAAACTCAACTTATTAAAGCAATCAATATTTGGGAACAGGAAATGAAAGAAAGTGATTTAGCAAACAAAAAATCAAGAATAAATTCCAAAATATCTGGACTAATAAGTGCCAATCTAGCAGATGCATATTTTTGGACAGAAGACTTTGAAAAAAGTAATTTTTACATCAATAAGGCAATCAATCAAGGAAATTTAAAAGCTAAAAACCATTGTAAAAAACTAAAAAAGGATATTCCGGAGTTTAAAAAGAGATACAATGTTTATATCCAATAAGAATAAAACTAATGTTGAATAAGTAGCTTTTCTACTTTTTGTCTTTCTCCAAACATTGCTTTTATCGTATAAAGATTACTCGAAAAACTAGAAACATCGATAGCTATAAAGTTTTGGTTAGGGTGTTTTTCAAATACAACTTCACCAAGAATATTGGTAATTGTAATTTTACTTATAAGTTCTTGTGAATTTATATTAACCAAATTATTTGATGGGTTTGGGTAGATTAAAATCTCATTAAAATTTATAATTTCTGTACTAGTAGTAGATTGACATACAGAAATTCCATTGGTATTTAATGGTCCATTATTTACAGAACCAAGTTCATATGCTACTGTATTTCCCAAATTATCCATTAGTTTATAGCCATTTTGTTCTTGATCGTTTGCTCCATTTTCATGGTAAGAAATATCTATAATTGTATTAGAGTCTACCATAAATGGAACTATTTGGGTGGTACTTCCGCTGTACATAGTTAAATTATGAGAAGAAATCCCATTCAAATCAATGGAGATATAGGACCCGTCCCATCCATCTGCTAAGGAATCATAAGTTTCTAGAATAAACCATCCACATGGAGCGTTAATAGTACCGCTTCCAGCTGACTGACAGCTAATGAGTCCGTAAGTATCTGCTGGACCACTTCCGTTAGAACCTGCTTCTGATGCTACCATTACCCCTAGCTCGTTGTAAATCTCATAAGAATTTTCGTCTTCCCAATTTCCTGGTGAGTATATAACATTTATTACATCTCCAGAATCTACAGAAATATCGAAATATTCAGGACCAGAACCTGTTTGTAAAGTAACTGTTTGTGTAATAGAGTAATTAACTTCTATGTCTAAGTAGCCTCCATTCCAACCATCGCCATAGCTGTCAAGTAACGCAATTTGAAAAATACCACAACTACCTGGAATGGTTAAGGCATTGGTAGTAAAAGTATAGGGACCAGACCAAGAACTAACATCGTTTGCTCCACAGACTTCTTGTACATAAAAATCATAATCTGTGCCAGGGCTTAAAGAAGTCATAGAATAAGAATTGGAATTTATGTTATTAATCATAGTTCCTGAACTTGGTGAAAAACCACTTATTCCCCACTCTAAATTCCAAGAATTACCTCCACTTCCACCTGAAACCCAAGACAAATCTGCATTACTTGTAGAAATAGCAGAAGCATATAAACTTATAGGAGAACTACAAGAAACACAAGCTTGTATTCCATATGTACTCATTGGTCCATTATTAATTGGTTGGATATTGGTTTGATTCACAATAACATTTCCAGATTGGTCATAAATAGTATAAGAATTTTCTTCTGGCCATTGGTCAGGATAATATACAACATCTAGTATATCACCAGAATCTATTGGAATAGGTGTGCTTTCAGGACCAAAACCATTTTGAATTGTAACATTAGAATCTATAATAGTTCCATTTAAAAATATTTCTAAATATCCACCATTCCATCCATCTCCATAAGAATCGTAAAGTTCTACTAAATAAGCACCACAAGTTCCGGGGATAACCAAAGTTGTAAAAGTAAATGGTCCAGACCAAATGGAGTTGCTATTTGCTCCACACACCGCTTGAACATAAAAATCATAAGTTGTATATGGATTTAGACCAGTTAAGGAATAATTGTTACTATTAAGCCCATTTATTGAATTTCCAACTCCATTTACAGGATGAGAATTTATGTGACTAGTATCCCAATGTAAATTCCATATTGTATCAGTTGCAGAAGGGGTCCAGGAAAGGTTTGCAGAATTAGTAGTTAAACCACTGGCATTTAAAGAAAAAGGATTTAGACAAGAAACTGTACTTGGACATGTAGAATTTGAAGTATGAAGTAAGTTGTCCAAATCACTTGGCGCAGGACCATAAATAAGTGTATCACCAATAGGAGATAATATAGCAAATGTAATTTCACTATCCCAATTTCCAGAATGGAAAATAAAATCCATTGTAGCTCCAGTAAATGAATAAACAGAATCTAATGTGTAGGAAACATCACAGTCAAAGTCTCCAACATGTACACCATTCATGGTTACTTCTAAAAAAGCGCCATTCCATCCATCTCCATAGCTATCGTACATGTGCAATTGGTAATAACATTGTGCGTTAAATGAATTAATGTAAAAAATAATAAAACCTAGAAATAAGTTTTTTAGTGTCATCCTCTAAATTTATAAAATAAATCTTAAAAAAATTCTTTGCAAAGAAGTGAGCTACAGATTAAATTACTTTTTAATCAGCTTAAAGAATTTGTAATTGCTAGGTGATTTAACTTTAAGGATATAAATCCCGTTTGGCCAGGAGATATTTTCTATACTTGAGCAACTCATAGAATGGTAAATTAGACGACCATAAGAATCAAAAACTTCAATAGATTCAATGGATTTGCCTTCAATATTTAATCGATCAATAAATGGGTTAGGGAAAACTCCAATAGATTTACCATTGTAAATAGTATTACTTGTTAAATTCTGACCGCAAGAGTTACTGAATATGGCATTAAATCTAAATCTGTCTTTGGAAGGAATACTGGAAAAGTTAATACTATTTGGAACTCCAATACTTCCCCATTGATCTAAGGGAATAAATTCTGGCAAACTACTGTAAGCATAAGATAAATCAGAAAGCGTATCGGTTCCCAAAGGATCAATATCTCCTAAATTATTATTGCCATAGACAAGATGATTAGAACCTTGTATAAAATAGGTCAAACTACTAAATGGGGCAGGTAAAGAATCGTTGGTGATCTCATTACCTATAAAGTGTTGACTTGGTGAGGAGGTATCACTAAAAAATATACCATATCCATTTGCTCTATTTCTAAAAAAAGTATTGTGTGGCCCATTTGCACCATGTGAATTGTCAATCACTATATTGCCTACTTCATTGCCTTCCAATAAATTGGCATAGGGCCAGTTTCCATGAAGAACAATTTCTCCAGTTGAATTAGATGGAAAAAAGGTTCCAGTCCAAAAAGGATCTATCGAATAATTATAGGCGAAAATATTTCCGTTGGCACCAGCCTGTAGTATCATAGAGTGTCTAAGGTGGTCAAAAATATTGTCCTCAACAAAACATTCATTGGTAGTGAAATGAAGCATAACTCCATAAGCTTTACCCCCACTTCCATAAGAATGTGCATCGTGGAAATAACTTTTAGAAATTGACAAATTGGAACTGTATTCTGCATCGATATGTGCAAAATTACATTTGTCGGACTCAATACCAGAAACCCAACAATTACCAGCTCTACTAAACTTGATGTTACTAGTTTGAGATGAAGAAACATCTTCTCTTATTATTTTCAAACATTCTACACCTACATTCTCTTTGAGTTGAATTTTTTTAATAAAAGGTTGATCACTGAGATTATAATTCATTCTAAGATTGGAATTAAAAACCAACTTATTATTGGTTACCTGATTTATTTTAACAATCTGACCAACAGTATTAAGCGCCCAACTACTAGTAATTAAAGAAGCATCGTTACGAATAATTCTAACCCAATCTCCAGGTATAAACATGGACGGATTAGACACAAATAAAGCATTGCTATCCTTAAAAGCATTTTGTGATAAATGAGAAGTATCGTTACTTACAGAACCAATAACTTCAATAGCATGTCCAGAGCCATTTAAATTAAATTTTAAAATTGTACTATCTGCACCTTTACCCTTTAAAACTATATTTTCTGGCAAACTTATAGTTTGGTTAAATAAATAAGAACCAGAAGGGAAATTTAGGATTACACCCGCTGCACTTCCAGATGAAAAAGTAGAAATAATTGAAGATAATAAACTATCATTTGGAATTGTTCCCAGAGAATTAAATCCATAATTGGATAAATCTATATTATTAAAATTAGAAGTAGAGGTGTCCAGAAGACCAAAATATTCCCATTGATAATCTCTATCATTTGGGATAAGTTGGGAATAAGAAAAAAATGAAATAAGAAAAAATAAAGAGAAACTACTGAATTTTATATTCATAAATAACCATCTATTTAGTAAGGATGCTTCGTAAATTTTTCAATTCTTTATTTGCTTTTTGTTTGCTATAAAATTTATTAGACAATTTAGTTCCAGTTTTTTTATTTTTCAATATGTAAAATGTAGTATCGCTATTACTTCCTTTCACTATTGTCCAATAATTTGGATTATTTTCTAGAGTAAATCTTGATGCCCTTTTCTTTGTAGGTTTAACTTTTAATTCTTCATTCTCTACTTGATCTAAATTGGTATTGTCAATCGCTATGATGGAATCGCTTGCAACAATGGAATCATTAGTTGAGATTTCCTCTGCTATGTCAACATCGAAAGTTTGCTTCTTTTCTGCTGGTTTGTTGTTAATAAGATAAAATGCAGCAGCTCCTGAAATTAGAATCAACCCAATAAATAAAAAAATATTTTTTTTATTGCTTTTGGGTTTGATTTCTTTTGAAGGTTGTTTTTTTTCCTTAGTCATAATTTCAAATATCCGTTAAATAACTAAAAGTATTTAATTAGTAAGCTTCTTGTTTTCAACGTGACGTTGTGTATCTCGTTTTGTTTTTTTATTAAGGTTGTTAATTAATGCTTTTTCCAAATCAATTCCTGTCTGATTTGCCAAGCATATTACTACAAAAAGCACATCCGCTAACTCATCTGCTAAATCTAAATTTCCATCTGAGCTTTTTTCACTTTGCTCACCAAACTTTCTAGAAATAATTCTAGCAACTTCTCCTACCTCTTCTGTTAAAATAGCCATATTGGTTAATTCACTGAAATATCTAACACCATAAGTTTTTATCCAATTATCTACCATTTGCTGGGCCTTATTCATTGTGATTTCTTCCATTTTATTCTTTTTTCTTACTGTCTATTGTTATTGTAACTGGGCCATTATTAACCAACGACACATCCATATTAGCTCCAAACTTTCCAGTTGAAATTTTTCGTTTTAAAACAGTTTCAAATTCACTTATTGTTAGATCATACATTAGCTTAGCTTTTTGGGAATCAGCTGCTTTAATATAAGAAGGACGATTTCCTTTTTTTACCGAAGCATGTAAAGTAAATTGACTAATTAATAAAATTTCTCCATTTACGTCTAAGAGTGAAAAATTCAGTCTATTTTCAGAATCGTCAAAAATTCTCATTTTAATTATTTTTTGAACCATCCAAGAAATATCATCCTTACTATCTGAGGGTTCGTATCCAGCTAAAACCATCAAACCATAGTTAATTTCCCCCACCAATTGGTTATTGACTTTAACAGATGCGTTTTTAACTTTTTGAACAACTACTCTCACAAATAATTGTTTTTTCTGTAATTAGAATCTTTGTCTTCCTTATACATTGCCAAGTAACTTTGGTGTCTTGATATAGAAAAATTATTTTTACTTAACTGATTTAGAACTTCACAACCTGGCTCATTAATGTGTTTACAGTTATGGAATTTACAATCTTGTAACAATTGCAACATTTCAGGGAAAAATCTAGATAACTCGGATTTGTCAAAATCTACCAATCCGAAACCTTTAATTCCAGGTGTATCTATAATTTGTGTTTTTTCATTAAAATCAAACATTTCAGCAAAAGTAGTAGTGTGTTTTCCTGTGTTGTGGGTTGCAGAAATTTCTCCAGTTTTTAAATGTAAATCTGGGATTATCTTATTAATAAGAGTGGATTTTCCTGCGCCACTATTTCCAGAAACAAGTACTGTTTTATTTTGAATCTTTTCTATAAATGTATCCATTGATAAATTTTCTAAAACAGACATTCTCATAGTTTCGTATCCAGCTTTATTATAAGAATTTTCAAATAATTCTAGTTTTTCAATTGCTTTTGTATCGTAAATCTCCACCTTATTAAAAACTATTAAAAGTGGAATATTATAAGCTTGGGCCGTTACTGTAAATCTATCAATAAATCCAGGAGAAGTTATGGGGTTTACAACTGTTACTAGCAAAACTGCCAAATCTAAATTGGAGGCAATAATATGTGCTTCTTTGGAAAGGTTAACAGATTTTCTAATGATGTAATTTTTTCTAGGATGTATGTTTTTAATTACTGCTTCATTATTTTCATTAATTAATAAATCTACCTCGTCCCCAACTGAAACAGGATTGGTAGTTTTAATAGATAGATTTCTAAATTTGCCTTGGATTCTAGCTTTTATAAAACTACCTGTATCTAATTTTACATCGTACCAACTACCTGTAGATCTATATACCTTACCTTTTTGCATTGCATAAATTTACAATAGAATGAATTCCAATTCATAAAATTTAGATATTTCTGTTGTTAAGCGTTATTTTAGCACAAGAATTTCACAAAATGAGCATAGAAGTACAAAAATTAAGCAAATATTACCAAGAACAATTGGCTATTGACGAAGTTAGTTTTAAAGTCAATTCAGGAGAAATAGTTGGATTTTTAGGTCCTAACGGAGCTGGTAAGTCTACTACTATGAAAATTATTTCTTGTTTTATCAAGCCTTCTTCTGGAAATGTTCTTGTAGACGGAGTCTCTATTCACGAAAATGAAATAGCAGTTAAAACCAAAATTGGTTATTTACCTGAAAACAACCCATTGTATGAAGACATGTACGTAAGAGAATCTATTGCTTTTATAGCGCAAATTCACAAAGTAGAAGATGTAAAAAATTCTGTAGCGGAAGTAATAGAAAAAGTTGGTTTGTCTAAAGAAGCGCATAAAAAAATAGGACAGCTTTCTAAAGGTTACCAGCAAAGAGTAGGGATTGCTCAGGCAATAGTACACGATCCAGAAGTTTTAATTTTAGACGAACCTACTAGTGGTTTAGATCCTAACCAGTTGGAAGATATTAGAGGTTTAATTAAAGAATTAGGGAGAAATAAAACCGTAATGCTATCTACCCATATTATGCAAGAAGTGGAGTCTATTTGCGATCGTATTGTGGTAATTAACAATGGGAAAATTGTCGCAGATAGAAATCTTGAAAAAACAGAAACTCCAACAAACAATCTAAAAGAGCAATTAGTTTTAGTAGAATTTGAAAATGAAATAGATGGCAATCATCTAAAAAAATATTTTCCTAAAACTAAAATTGAAAAAAAGGATAAAAAATGGCTGTTTCAATACAGTGGCAAGAAAGATTTAAGAAAATTAATTTCTAAATATGCTCAGGAGAACGAAATATTAATTTTAGAAATAAAACAACATACTGATACTCTTGAAGATTTATTTAAAAAACTAACTAAATAACTTTATTTAAAAATAGATTTTTTTACATTTGTTGCGTTAACTAGTGGAATGATTTGAATGCTTGCAACCACCAAAAAAAAGCTAAAACGAACTTAAGTGTTCAATCTTCCTAAAACTTATTAAAACTATGGCATATTTATTTACTTCTGAATCTGTTTCCGAAGGACATCCTGACAAAGTAGCTGATCAAATATCTGACGCTCTTATTGATAATTTCTTAGCGTTTGATTCCTCCTCCAAGGTTGCTTGCGAGACACTAGTTACTACTGGACAAGTTGTTTTAGCTGGCGAGGTAAAGTCCAAAGCATACTTAGATGTTCAGAAAATAGCAAGAGAGGTAATTAATAAAATTGGCTACACCAAAAGCGAGTATATGTTTGATGGTAATTCTTGTGGAGTATTTTCTGCTATTCACGAGCAATCTCCAGATATAAATCAGGGTGTGGAAAGAACCAATGAAGAAGACCAAGGTGCTGGAGATCAAGGAATGATGTTTGGTTATGCAACCAACGAGACAGAAAACTTTATGCCATTACCTTTAGAAATTTCTCATTTACTTTTAAGAGAGTTGGCCGCTTTAAGAAAAGAGGGCAAAGAGATGACCTACTTGAGGCCAGATTCTAAGTCTCAGGTTACTATCGAATACGACGATCAAAACAATCCCGTAAAAATAGATGCTATTGTTGTTTCTACCCAACACGATGATTTCGACTCTGAGGCAAATATGCTTAGCAAAATAAAACAAGACGTTATAAATATCTTAGTTCCAAGAGTTAAAAACTTGCTTCCCTCCAATATTCAAAATCTTTTTAACGAAAATATAAATTACCATGTAAATCCAACTGGAATTTTTGTGATTGGTGGACCACATGGAGATACTGGACTTACTGGAAGGAAAATAATAGTCGATACTTATGGTGGAAAAGGCGCGCATGGAGGTGGAGCGTTTTCTGGAAAAGATCCAAGTAAAGTAGACCGATCTGCAGCCTATGCAACTAGACATATTGCAAAAAATTTGGTTGCTGCTGGAGTTGCCCAAGAAGTTTTGGTGCAAGTTGCTTATGCAATAGGAGTTGCTGAACCTGTTGGTCTTTACGTAAATACTTATGGAACTAGTAAAGTAAATTTAAACGATGGTCAAATTGCTGAAAAATTAAATGAAATTTTTGACATGCGTCCTTATGCTATTGAACAAAGATTTAACTTAAGAAGTCCTATTTATTCTGAAACTGCAGCCTACGGGCATATGGGGAGAAATCCTGAAAAAATTAATAAAGAATTTACTGCTGCTGACGGTAGTAAAATTAATGTTGAGGTTGAACTTTTTCCTTGGGAAAAATTAGATTACGTAGAAAAAATTAAATCTAGTTTTGGTCACTAGAATTTATTTTATTTCTTTTTGAAAACAACTCTTATTGGAACTCCTTTCAAATTGAAAACCTTTCTTAGTTGGTTCTCTAAATATCTTTTATAAGGATCTTTCACATACTGTGGCAAATTACAAAAGAATGCAAATACTGGAGAATGAGTAGGAAGCTGTGTCACATATTTGATTTTAACATACTTTCCCTTTAAAGCTGGAGGTGGGTTTTTCTCAATTGCTGCCAACATTACTTCATTTAGTTTAGAGGTTGGAATCTTTTGCTTTCTATTGTCAAATACTTCCATTGCAGCTTCCAGTGCTTTATGAATTCTTTGTTTATTTAATGCCGAAATAAATAATATTGGTATATCTGTAAAGGGAGCTATTTTAGACAAAATATTTTCCTCATACTCTTTTAGAGTAGAAGTTTCTTTTTCTATAGAGTCCCATTTATTAATTAGTAATACAACCCCCTTTTTATTTTTTTCAATGACGGAAAAGATACTAAGGTCTTGTTTTTGAACTCCTTCATTGGCGTCTATCATAAACAAACAAACATCACAGTCTTCAATTGCTCTAATTGCCCGCATCACAGAATAAAACTCAATGTCTTCATGTACTTTACTTTTTTTACGAATTCCAGCAGTATCTACTAGCGTAAGGTCAAAACCATAAGAATTAAAGTGAGTATCAACAGCATCTCTAGTAGTTCCGGAAATATCAGTAACAATATTTCTATCTTCTCCTAAAAGTGCGTTGGTAAGAGAAGATTTACCAACATTGGGTTTGCCAACAATAGCAATTCTAGGAATTTCATTTTTTGGAGCTTCTTTATCGTTGTACAATTGTTCTGCTAAATGGTCTAGCATATCGCCTGTACCAGAACCATTAATAGCACTAATTCCAAAAACATGTTCCAATCCAAATTGATAAAATTCAAAAGTACTACTGATTCTTTCGTTGTTGTCTACTTTATTAGCTACTACGATAATTGGTTTTTTAGAACTTCTTAAAATTTTAGCAACCGACTCATCTAAATCGGTAATTCCTGTTTCTACATCGACTACAAAAATAATAACCGTTGCCTCATCAATGGCTATTTTCACTTGTCTTCTAATTTCTCCTTCAAAAATATCGTCAGATCCGGATACATATCCTCCAGTATCAATTACCGAAAACTGTTTCCCATTCCACTCAGATTTTCCATAGTGGCGATCTCTAGTAACTCCACTAACTTCTTTAACGATTGCTCTTCTGCCACCAATTAATTTGTTGAATAAAGTTGATTTTCCAACATTTGGTCTTCCTACTATGGCTACTATATTACTCAATACCCGTATTTTTTTAGTTTTCCTTCTTTATCTCTCCAATCTTTGTCCACTTTCACATAGAGCTCCAAATATACCTTTTTAGAGATGAAAGCTTCTATATCTAGCCTAGCATCTGTTCCAAGTTTTTTTATTTTCTTTCCTTGGTGTCCAATTACAATAGATTTCTGACTAGTTCTAGAGA
>Ga0209534_10000855_pt1 | contig 33389 bp, 28 predicted proteins | sample COG_07_FD_184751 | JGI IMG/M metagenome (GOLD analysis project Ga0209534, IMG submission 184751) | Pelagic Microbial community sample from North Sea - COGITO 998_met_07 (SPAdes) (version 2) | ecosystem: Environmental > Aquatic > Marine > Neritic zone/Coastal water | place: Helgoland, sampling...
CTCAGAAATAAAGTATGATAAGGACAAGTCCAATGCTTACAGAGAAATATCCAAGATATTGTTGGAACATGGAGATAAAGAAAAGTCCATTCAATTAGCTTCAGAAATTCCAAATGGTTTAGAGAAGTGTTTGAATTATTTGGACCTTTACAAGATACTGATAAAAAAAGGAGATACTGAAGGCGCAAAATTTGCTTCAAGAGAATCCTTTGTATCTATATCAGAGTTACATCTTGATGGTTATGAGGAGGCCTTGAAGTCTAAACTTTATGCTAACCTTTCCAAGGAGTTGATTGAATATGGAGATAAAGATGGTGCAAAATTTGCTCTTGAAGAATCTCTTAATGTAATGAAAGAAGTATCAGATTGGGATTTTACTGAAGATTACGCCGTCCTGCTAAAGGTAGTAATGGAACAGGGAGGTAAGAAAGAATCGCTTCGAATTATCTCGGAAATTCCGGATAATAGCTTTTATAAGTCTAAAGTTTATGCTGAATTTTCCAAGATATTATTGGATCATGGAGATAACGAAGGTTCAAAATCTTGTTTAAAAGAATCTTTACGAATGATCCCAAAAATATCGGATGAATATACAAAGAATTGGGCTTACCAACATTTATCCAAGTTGTTAATGGAACAGGGAGATGAAGAAGAATCTCTGCGGATGATTTCAAAAATAACGGATGAATATAATAAGTTTGAAGGTTATGTATGCCTTTCTAAGGTGCTGATAGATCAGGGAGATAAAGAAGGATCCTTTCGTATGATTTCAGAAATGTCGGGATGGGATAAGTCTGAAGTTTACGAATACCTTTCCAAAGCGTTGATGGAGCAAAGAGATAAAAAGGAATCTTTTAGGGTTGCTTCAAAATTATCTGATAAAAAGAAAAAGTTTAAGATTTATGCTGAATTGTCCAAGATATTATTGGATCAGGGAGATAAAGATGGTGCAAAATCTGCTTTAAAAGAATCCTTTATTTCTGCCTCAGATATAAATGATAATTATTCGAAGTCCGGAGCATACAGAGAAATATCAAAGCTATTTATGGAACAGGGAGACAAGGAAGAATCTCTTCGAATTGCAGCAGATATAAAATCCGGTTCAGAACGTTTAAAGGCCTTTACAGAATTTGGAAAAAAACTAGCATTTAGAGAAGCTCAATGTATGTTTTCTAGTATTCCATCCGAGGAAAACAAAATCGCAGTTGTAAAAGGCATGTCTGAGAATATTAATGACCAAATGGAACTTTCTGATGCTTTTAACCCTTATTTACATAACTATTCAGAACATACCCAATACCTCCCCAACATCCTCTTTTACCAAGCGAAAATGGCTTGTTTTTTTCAAAAAGAACGCAATGAAGAAAAGCTGGACATGCTTAGCGAAGTATTAGACATTAAAGACTGGAGGAGGATAAGTGCCAGTGCATAATTTTATAAATTTATAACAATGGAAAACAAACAACTAGCCCAACTACATAAAACCAACTTACCCTTGGCCCTTAAAGAGGCCATTAACGAAGTGCTTAATGAAGATGAGGCTTATGTAGCCGATGAACTGGTTGAACTCTGTGAAACTGTCCTTTTAGAATTGGCAGCGCTAGGTATGGCAGCTTACCTCAACCAGCCCAATCAAAAGTCGGTTTACAACGATTTCCTATTGCAACTTTTTACTTCCAAAAGCCATGCTTACAATGCAGGGCCCCTCTACCGTTGGGCAGCCAACATGATTAAGGAACTAGACACCAAAGAAGCCAAAACACTTTATCCTCTTTTTTGGGAGAAAAAAGGAAAAACAGTACAGCTAAATTCTCACATACACCACTTAGCCCTGCTGAGAAATGAAGTAATGCACGGTTTTTTCTTATTGCCCCCTGAAAGAAACTACAAAGAAGCCAGTCATGTAGCTGAAGTAATTGCCCAACTGAACAAAGCAAACGTGTTTTCACTATTTAAAGACGACAGCTTTCATTTTATCTCCAAACAAGATAAACTCACTGCCTACAGCGGAAGATGGGGTATTTTAGACCATGAGTGGCCACTGATGCAAAATGCGCATGCTTTTGGGCAGCTATCACTCACCATTCGCCACCAACTTTCGGATGATTTTAATAAAGAACAAGATACTTGGCTAGCAAAAAAAACCACCATACAAAAAGTAAATAGCCAAGTTGCCAAGTTTGCTAACGATAAATCTCAAGGTGCGTTGGCTTATTGGCACAGGCCCAATGAAAATGTAAATGAGCAAATAGCCAATCTATATGCATACCTTGAAAAATCAGATACTCACGTTACTCAGTTTTTAGCCCTAGATAGTGAGGGAATTACCTTTACCTCTAACTTTTTATTAGGAAAGCTAATAAGTACACTTGCGACTGAATCTGGTGCCACAAAATACAGTAACGACAACTTTAAGGCAGTAAAAGAACTTCGGCAAAAATGCAGTAAGCAACCTGTGATTATCATTAAAGACATCCACCGTTCGTTATTTCAGTCGGATCATTTATTGCACTTAGCAGACTTTTTATACGAAAACAGGATATTACTTATTGCTTTTGGCGTTCACTACACTTGGATAGATCAGTTTTTCAATGATTCCAAACCATTTGAAAGCAAAACCTACCTGCCTAAAGAAAAAGAGTGGGTCCCGCTTTTGGACAACTACCTTAGATATAAAGGACCTAATAAAGAATTTATTAATGAGCTGGAACAATATAAATTAATTAAAAAGATTATTACTCATTTACTAAAAGAAGTCTCCAACAAAGAAATTGTAGCTAGGCGGTTTGCCGATGAGCACGAATATCCCATGGAATATGTACATGAAGCTTTTGCTTTTTTACATCCATTTTTAAAGTCCAGCAGAATCCCTTTTAAAGAAGATGTGCTTGATGATTTGTATGGTTTCCCTAAAGAAATCACAGAAGCCTCTAGAATTTATTTTTCAATTGGAAGAAGAGATTCCAAACTTGAGTACCAACACCAAACTTTAGCGCTATGAGTAAGTTACCAGAACCATTATCCAAATACGTAAACAGGTTTAACGAACAGTTTGCTCAAATGAAATTAGGTAACATTAATAACGACCAATTCATTGAGCTAATGACTAAACAAAAAGCGTCAGTTAATAACTTACTTATGGCTGGTTTAGGTGCATCCACGCTCATATTAAGATTAGGTGCAGTAATTCAGCTTTCTAAAAAATTAGAAGAAGGTACACCAGAAGACGATGCACTGCTAATGAAGCAAATCGTAGATAACCTAAGAGAAAATTTACCTAGTGATACCAGTTGGAAGGTTATTTGGTCAATTACTTGTCATGAAGACAGCCCTTGGAGAGCATGTATTACTCCACCAAAAGGACAACAATCGCTTATGGAACGATTCATCACCTTTAGAAATAAATACGTTCACGGTTATATTTCTCTGAGGAAACAAGACGTGAAGAAAATTTTGGAAGGCATAGCAACGCTACATGAAATAGTAAACACGACTAGTCAGCTTTTTGGTGGAACCGAAATCAAAGAACAAAAAGATCAATTTTTCTTTATTGAAAAAGGGAATGAAATCCCTCTTTATCCATTTATACAAAAGGGGGAAAAAGATGGGTTGCCGTATATTTTCCAAGGTTTGTACAATAACAAAGAAACCGCAGAACTAATTAGTACTTACTACGGGGATTTGGAAAAACAAGATGGCGCAGTACATTATGAGCCTGTTTTTGAACCCATGCGTAAAGCCTTAAAAGGTGGGGCAGGACAGGTTTTTGATCACAGCAACAGAATAGCCTACTATTGTGAATGTTTTGTGGGTAGAGATAAAGAAAACAATGCAATTTTAGAGTGGGCAACTAAAGAAAATGATCAAAATATACTGCCTATTTTTTCTACCGCAGGTATGGGAAAGGGGGCATTGATTGCCAATATTATTCAAGAACTTTCTGCAATAGAAATCAGCATGCCTGTATTACATCATTTTTGTGGTAGTGGTATACAAAACAGTTTACATGCCACACTGTACCATTTCATCATACAAGGTAAAAAACAGCAGCTATGGAAAACAGAAGATGAAAATATTTTAAGAAGTTTAGACCGCTTACCAAGTAAGTATACTGATTTAATCATGCTCTTTCATCAATTATTAGACGAGTGTTTTACTCCCTCAAGAAAAAATATAATAGGAAATCTAGTGATTATACTAGACGGCTTGGATGAAGCAGCTGTAGCATATCCCCAACTTAACATTTCTGATTGGTTTTACAATTATGATGAAAATGGAGAAGTGACAAATAGCTGGGAAAGCACCTCGAATATCAAGTGGATATTTACATACAGAGAAGGATTTTATCGATTCCCTGAAAGTAAGAATAATAAGTCCATTGATGTTCTTCAACCACTGCGGGGCCTTACTGAAGAATCAGTAGAAATGGCACTCGAAAAATTTAATCCTTCAAAAGAATTTTTGAGTCAAGTAATAATTAGGGGAGCCATTCAATAAGCATATGATAGAGCCGACATACTTGCGTTACGTTTACGATGGCTTAAATAAAGGCTCATTGAATGCTGAAAACGCATCAGCTTTGCCTCAGGGTTTCATTGGTTTATATGAGCAAGAGTTTGCTCAGAAAACACCAGTAAGTGAACGTGAAAAAGTACTGAAACAGTTAGCACTATGGGCACTTTTCAAAGGCCCTGTTTCTGCAAACCTAGCCGCAGCTGTTATGGAAAAAGATGAAGAGCAGATAAAAAATTTAATTGACCGTTATTCAAGTTGGTTCAATTCCCCAGAAAGTGGAAAGTATCAATTGTATCATGAGCGTATTAAAGTCTTTCTATTATCAAAGACAAATGATTCACTAATTGAACTTAACACAGAATCTATCATTTCTTTTTGTAAACAAGTTTTAAAAAACTCTTCAGATTATTTAACTGAGTTTGTTGAGTTTTCACTCAAATATTACCCTAGTCATCTTTATGATTTAACCTTTTTTAAGCCAAAATATTATAAAGAATTAAAATCATATTCTTTAGATACAAAATTCATTGAAATGAATTTCACCTACTTAAAATCTTTAAATTATTTTATTCCGTCTATTGAATATGTGTTAAAAAAATCAATTCAAAAAAATATTGATGATGATTTTTTCCTTTTTTTAGATCAAAAATTTAAGGTTCAAGGTTTGATTTTTGAAAAGCTAAAAAGTTCTTTCGAATATGAATTAAATGACTTTGTTAATCATTTTTTAAATATTGGACTTACAAAAGATGAAATCTTTTTTAAACAATATTTTTTATTGACCACCTTTAAATTACTTAACTTGATTAAAGCTAATAAGATTAATCAAGGACATTTAGAAACAGTTTTTAGTGTTGTAAGAAATAATGAATTCAAATTATTTTTTGAAGATTTGACCCAAGTTGGGTCAGAGGCATTTTGGTTGAAATTACTTTCTACACTCAATGACATAGGTCTTGACTGTTCTATAATTATAGATCATTTGCCTACAGATTTCAATGTCGAATCAACAATCGAAAAAAACTACTTTTCAAAAAACATTCAAAATACATTTGATTGTCTAGGTGATTCCAATGTAATGTCATTCATAAAAGATAATTTAAATAGGAATTCTAAATCAAAAAATTATTCCTCTTATTTTTCCTCAATTGATGATCCTGACTACTTTCAAGATAAACTTATTGAACTGTATGAGTATTCAGCATCCAATGGAAATATAAATATATTGATCAATGCAATTACATCTACAACATCTAAAATACATCAAAGTGAGTTGATAACCCTTTTGATAAATCAGTCTTTTGATTTTAATGGAAAAGATCAAATAAGAATAAATAATTATCTCCTAAGTAACACAAATAAGATTAATTATTTTAAGTTGATTAATAGATTAAAAATCTTATTCGATAAATATAATAAGTTGAATAAAATAAATTCTATCAAGAATTTATTGAAAAGACTGGATAGGAATTCATTTGAGTATTATTTAGAATACTGCTTTGAAAACTTTATTAAAGAGAATGATTCTCCGAGTGTAAATAAACTTCTAGCAATAGAGATTAACAATTTTCCCCCTATTCCTAATGTTAATGAAAATAAAATTATACAAAAACTTAATTATCGATATGCGGAACATATAATTTTAAATTCAAACTCAATATCTATTCTCAAAGGCTTAAATGATAAATTATCTGATGAACAAAATATAATAATTAGACTGCAAAGTGCATTCTTCGAAAATATCAAGTCATCAAAGGAGATAGATTACCCTAACTTAATTTTTGATTTCTTATCAAGTACCGAATTAAAGAATATTGTAATAAGTTGGAAACTTAAGAATATTGATGAAAAGCTAAACCTTTCTAATGATAATTTAAAAGATCAATTGTTAACCGAATTAAAATCAACAATTCATAGAATCATTAATAGTTCAGTTGATTTTGGAAACGGTTTTGAAGTTTTAGAAATTGAAGAATTGGTTTTTCAACTTAATGAAGTTAACAAAGAAATTAAATCTTTTCTACAAATAATTGAAAAAAACTGGAATGATGATTGCGGAGTTTCAAAAGATGATTATGGCAGTTATAAATCTGTCCAAACTAGTAACTTAGAAACTAAATCATCAAAACTTCAACAGATTAAAATTAATTCAAATAAATCTGATATTAATTTGTTTTTAAATAATGAGATCAATGATTTAAAAGAGACATTACCTAAAAAATATGTATCTCAATATATTGAAAAAATTAAAAGTTTATACTTCAAAAAACTAACACTTTCACAAAAAATAGGAGATTTAAAAACCCTAAAAATAAAAAATGAGTTAAGCCCGATTATTGATTCTCTTATTTTTAAGTTGAAATCTATTTTTGAAAAACAAAATAATTTGGTTTTAGTTTATTTTTTAACTGATCTTAACCAATTTAAAGCAATTTCTGAATTTTCAAAACAGCTTTTAAGTAAATCAAATTTAGATGCAAGCATTATTAAATTTTACTCGTCAGTACCGTCAATAAAAACAATAATAGAATTGATTAGTGATCTAGGTTTTAAAAAGGAATTATATCATGTTTATAATTCAAAAATCTTATTCAATTACAATATAATAATTCTACAATGCTATTATAATTATCTTTTTAGTCACTCTGAATATATTAAAGATTTAAAAAAACTAAGAGAGGAAGATTTACATGAGGCATATTATTATTTGGGATTAAATATCTGTGAAAATAACCTCACCCACACACTATTTGGTTTAATTGATAAATTATATGTCAACGACTTAGTAAGAGGCCTCATAGAAAATATTATATCAAATGAGTGGGATTTCAATAAATCCTTGAAGTTTTTATATTTTCATATTCAAACTGCCCCTAATTTGTCTGATGAAATAATTGACGAGATGTTAATTTATAATACCCTCATAAATGGAATTGACTTCGGTTATTTATATAATTTAAACTCAAAAATTAATAACATTTACACAAAAAATATTTTTTCAAATCATGAATAAGACTATTGTTATTAGAAAAAAAATGAGTTCTGAACCTGGCACCCCTGTTCGTTATTATCTGGATGGATTTAACTTGAATTTTTTTCTAAATAGGAGGATTTCAGTAAAATTTGAGGGTTTCCAGTGTGTGCAATGTAAGCGTTATGAACCAATTTTTCGTCAAGGGTTATGCAAACCTTGTTTTTTTGAAACACCCAGCGCAGGCGATTGGGTGATACGTCCAGAGCTCAGTCAGGCCCACCTGGACATTGAAGACCGTGACTTGACCTATGAGAAAAAGGTGCAGCTCCAACCTCATATTGTTTATTTTGCTGTCTCCAGTGGACTAAAAGTGGGAGTAACTCAAAAAACTCAATTAACTACTCGCTTGATAGATCAGGGGGCTCAACAAGCTATTCCGATTGTCGAGGTGCCAAACCGATACTTGGCGGGAATTACGGAAGTTGCACTTAAAGAGTGTTACAATGACAAAACCAACTGGAGGCAGATGTTAACCCAAACTCCTCAACCCATAGACCTGATCGCTGAGAGAGAACGGGCATTGTCCCACCTTCCCAATGAAGTAAAAGACTATGCCAGCAGCGCATTGCAAGAAAAAACATTACTTTTTGATTATCCAATTAACCAAAGCAGAATTAAAAGAGTACAAAGTTTAAATATGTCAAAGAAATTAAACTTCAATGGTAAGTTAACAGGTATTAAAGCACAATATCTTGTTTTTAACAATAGAGATGTGTTAAATATTAGAATTAATGAAGGGCTAGTTTTAAACATTAAAACAATATAACTAACCTAGTTAAATTGATTTTTTAAATTTAAATATTGAAACAATAATTAACAAAACAAAAAAAATAAAAGCTGGTGGGCCAAAACCTAGGATAACTTGTGTTAGACCAGGTAATAATTCTTGTGCTCATCCAACCACGTGTTCAAAAAATAATAAATGTTATTATTCACAGGTTAAATTATAAAACTCTCAAATAAAAATTCTTGATTTTCTAGAAAAATAAAGTAGAATTATGTGTTAGCTAATTGACTTTATTAAAACAAGTTAACGAAGTCTTTTTCATTTTATGATGAAACTCGATTTTGTCAATTGTATACTCATTGTTTTTTTTGACAATTTTTTGATTACACATTTCATAATGAAATAATTCAAATAGTTTATAAAGACCTCTTATCCCTAAATCTTCAAATGAATTTTGTTCGCTAAACCCATAACCCTTTATTATTTGGTTACACCCTCTCTTGACTACTAAAATATCTTCCGGGCTATATGTATGATCTGGTAGTTTAAAATAGTCCTTTTGTCTGTAGACAGATTCACCATCCTTTAAAAAATAAATTGATTTAGAAAAAATGTAGATAAAATCATTTTCTAATAATATAGCTTTATAATCGTCACTCAGTTCCCTGAATAACTTGTCTATTTTTAAAGAAATACTACTCATTATAAACTAACTTAATGATAATAAACCATGCTTGTTAATAAAATCTTTAAATGCATCCAGGGGTGTTCTATGTCCATGGTCCTCAATAGTTATAATAGCATTTAACTCCTTAAGCTTTTTAGTTGTATTCCTAGGATCTACTACTTTATCATTTTTTCCAAGTAAAGCCCAAATTTTGGGCTTGAATTCTCCGTTTATTGGATAATTATAATCTCTAGTTCTTTTCGCCAAAGCAGGATTTAATAACACTAGTTTAGTCGAAATGTGAGTTCCAATTCTGAAGGCAAAATAGCCCCCCATGCTTGAGCCAACAATCATATCAGGGTTAAAGGATTTTGTGAATTTAAGAGCTATCTCAAATGAATTTTCATATTCATAATTCATTGGATGAGAAACTACCGTATGACCTAGCTCCCCCATCCAATTTGCTTTTGATGATGGTAATGAGCTTTCAAGACCGTGGAAGTATAATATTTTCATTTGAATTTTACTTATTGCTTCTCATCTACTCTAAATCTCAAAATAGTTTAACACGCTTTTCCAATTTGGAAATTCTTGACTACCAAAATGAATCCATTTTCCCCTGAATTCTGAAGCCCCATTAAAGGGCCTATCATCGATTAGATAATCCCCTAATAAGAGTTGTTTATGATGGCAAAGAATTAATCGCTTTTTGATTAGTTTTTCATCAAAATATTTCGCTACCCATAGTCTTTTATGTGTCCAAGCTTCAGGGTTGTCCCATGGTGCAGTAGATAGAAAATAAACATCGTAACGGGAATCATAAAGCAGTTTATTTACGGATTCTATTGAGTGCACAATTGGATCTAAGTTTTCGTAAAGGCCCGGCAACTTATCGGGTCTTCCTATGTAAGGCGTTATGTTTCCCAGAGGATGTTCTTTTTTGCCTTTATCAAAATCAGCAATGACCCCGTCTAAATCAATATATATTATCTTCATTTTTCAATGTTTATACCTTTCGGAAAACGATCTAATAAACATACAAATGACAAATTAAGACTCATCTTTTTGAATCTGACAAAAACTCAATCCGTATTGAATCTTTGGATAGCCCATAGAAAGCTTCTTTAAAATTTTCGCCTTTTTTATAAACAATGAACCTCTTTTCAAAAATTGACTCAAATTTCAAGTCTTCTTCTGTCATTTGATTACTTTTCTCATTGAGTTCTTGAAGTTGATCTTTTTCTTCTTGAAGTTGATCTTTTTCTTCTGTTACGATTTCTTTAGATTCATCAGTGATTGTTTCTGAGATGTATTTACATCCGAAAAATATATTTAAACAAAGAATCAGTTATAAATATTTTAATTTTTTCATTTTTAAAAATTTATTAAACGATGCCTAAAATATGAATTTTATTTATTAAAGATGTTTATTTATAAGACTATTTAATAATTATAAATTAATTGTTCTTAAACAAGTAATTATGATATTTGGCATGTTACAATGAAAACTCGATGCCTAAGTTTAATGAAGTGTCTGTTGTCAAGACATCAATGTAGGGCGTTGAATGAAACCTATAGGTAGAGTCAATAAATAAATCAATTTTTTTCAAAGAATAATATATTCTAGGTTGGATAAACAATCGATAATCTTTTGTGTTCGAAGTATTAATTTGATAATAAATGGATAGGTTTACAAATAAGTCTTTGCTCAAAACATATTTACCAAATGCGCTGAAGCTGTATCGCCAGTTATAAATTTGCAACTGCTGAGTTTCAGTTTCATCATACAATTCATCTTCAAAAAACAATCCAGCGCTCAAATCAAAATATGAATCTTCTTTTGAAAACACTTGGTGCCGGTAGCCTCCTCCACTTATATAACGGTGTTTCATTCTAATTGATTTGATATTTTGTCCTTGAACAAAAGCAAAAACCGAATTTTCACCAATACTATAATTATACCTTAATTGACCAGTAAAGTCAGAGGCTATGATTTCATCGCTTTCTTTTATATAATCATAATTGAACAGTAATCTAATAAGATTTCTACCTGACTTTTTAGAGAGCTGATGCGCAGTTGAAAATTGCATCAATTTAATATTCCCAAAGTTAAAATCTCCCTGAAAACTCATGTTGTAGGATAAATCATCCTTTAATTCTGACATCATATTCTCGGTATTAATTATAGTTTGAGAATTTAGATTTAAACAGATTAATAAAAAAATAATATTGAAAATTAATATTTTTTTCTCCATAATTACAATAATTTGATGTCTTCAAAGTTAATAAAATTTAATATTTTTTTTTATATTAGCTATTAACTAATTTAACACTTAGAAACTTTGATTCGCTTTATAAAGCTTGAATTATTATTTTTAATGCTCATTCCCTGTATTCTTCTGTCTCAAGTGGAAGAAGTTGAGCGATTATATAAAAAAGCAACTGTTGCATGTTTCTTTAGTGCAAGTAAATTAAATTCTTATTACGACTTTAAATATGCTCAATCTATTTTAGATTCCACAAAAATTGCCTTTTCAAAACTCGATAAAACACACCCAAAATATAGTACCATTCTTGCTAACATCAACGCACTGGAAAGCGAATTAACAATTTCTGGAGAAATTGCGGAAGATAATTTAAATTATATTTATCCATCTTTTTCAGTTCTTGCTGGACATCGAGACGATTACAATTTTATTGACGACACTGAGGAGTTGTTATTAGAAGGTTTAATTCAAAGCTTTTTAGATCAAGCTGATCCAATATACAAAGGCAATTTATCTGACACATCTCATTTCATAATTTTTGAAGTTGACCCTTTTTCTTTTGGCCACATAGGGGTGCTATTGGACTATATTTCTGTCAATACCTCACATTATGCTATAAGGCCACATGAATTTAAACAAATCTTGGGAGAAGAAGGTTATGATAGATACATGAAAAACGCTTTCTCAAGTGATGATTATCTAAAGATATTGAATTATTATGGAATTGATGACTTGTTATCAATCTCTCTTTCTGACAATGGCTCTTTCGATCATATATTTTATAAGGGAATTACCTTAAACGTTATTAATAGATCCAATCCCATTAAAGTTTTTCACAAGTATACAGAAAAATTTAAGCTTGATAAATCAGAATCCTTTAATGCCTCTGTTAGATTTCTCTTTTTTCTTTTTCTCACCCTCACCTTTATCTACTTTGTTCTATTTTCTGGATTTTTAAAATATGAAGTTGCAAACAGGGCATTAAAAGTTTCCAAAAAAAATCTTCTCAGAGAACTAAAATCTTTTGATCATTTGTTGTTGGTTGGTTCCGCGATTATGGCAATTTATATTTTTAGTCAGCTGTCACAGAACATAAGGCCTGATATAAATGCTTTTAAGGGGGATTTTTTATCGCGGTTATGGCCTATAGCACAGGTTGCAACGCCAATGTTAATGGTTTTTAGTATCGGGTTTTTAGTTCGATACAAATTTTCAAAAAGTACAACTTCTTCTCCTGAAAGTTTAACAAGATTAATTTTTATTTCTCTTTCATTTCCATACCTGTATTTGGAATACCACAACTCCTTAAGTCAATCTGTGAGTGCTGATTTTTACATCTATGTGGTGTATGTGCTGATTTTGTTTCTTTTAGTATTACCGTCAATTACCCTAGGAAAATACCTTTCAGATTTGTTTAGGAAAAATTTCCAGAAAACATCGCTAATGATTGTTGAGTCATTAAACTTTATTATTTTAATTTTGGTTCAATACTTCATGATGGCTGGCAACGTCAATTATAGTGTCATCTTTCTTATTTTATCTAACGTGATTTCATTGTACTATTTTAGATTCAGAGAAAATGAAAAGAAATTAAAAACAATTACGGAAGATAAAATTTTTGATTTTGACATAACCCCTAATTTCATCAGCAATGGAACAAATGCGGCAATGGTCATGGATGACATTGACAAATTTGTAAATGATTTAGAGAAAAATGTTTTAATACTTTCTGGTAATCGAGGGTCAGGGAAAACGAGACTTCTTAATCATTTCTTTAAGGTCAAAAAAAATAAAATTGAATTATTCAAAGGCTCATTTGATGATCAACAGACCAATTACAATACTGAATTTGGTGTGTTTAAAAATATTTTCATTGATTCTAGTCTTAGTATTTCGAACAGTTTCTTTAATAGGAATACCGCTGCTGTTAAAGGCCTTGGTACTGCACTTAAAACTGTTTCAAAGGTGGCCCAGATTGATGTTTCGGAGGTTTTAGATATAGAGGACAATACTACGAATCTGATGGATTTGAGTTCAGATTTATTGGAGGAATTGGCAAAATTTGGAGAACAAACCAATCGAAAACAGATTGTAATTTTTGAAGATTATCACTTTATAGAAAAGGATATTAACAATAAAGATTTCGTAAACGCCCTTATAAAAAATCATTCTAAGCGCACTTTTTTTCAGAAATACATCAAGTTTATATTCAGTTATGAGTCCGAATATAATATTGAAGGCCAGCCATTTAACACCTATCTGGAAGAACTAACCAGACTGACTGCGTTTAGTGAAAGTGAACTTGTTATCACCAATCCAAATGCATTTATTTCAGAGTATTGCTTGAAAACAGACCAATTAGTCGTTGACGATAAGCTATCCCCTCATCTAATTAAAAATTTAGATAATGATTACTTTAGTCCACTAGCCCTGAAAGTTTACATTAAAGAATTGATGGATGAAAAATATGTTGTTATAGACAATAACATACTAAAACTAATAAAAACACCTTCAGATAAGGTTTTAAAAAATGAGTTGTTTTACAAAAAAGACAAGGACTTATTTGACTCGCTTAGTCCCGAAGAAAAAAATTTGCTAATCTCTGCTGCTAAATATGGTAAAAAATTCAATGCAGAAGTTTTAAGCCATGTTTGGAGCATCGATCTAATTCATGTTATTGATATTTTAGAACACATTGAAGATGTTGGGCTGATTAACGATGATATAAGCAATGATAATGTTTTTGATTTTAACAATATACATTTCTACAAATGGTTAAAAACAAATTACAAAAAAAGACATTCAAATATTGAAGGTCAAAAACAAAAAGAAATAGAAATCGATAAAAGAATTATTGATTACGTGTTTAGCAAAGATGATTTAAGTTATTTTTCAAAAAATGAAATTTACTCATTTATCGAACGATTGATTAACTTAGGAGACAGGGTAAGTAATTATGGTGACAAGTTGATAAAACTTAGAGTTTTTGTTGCCAAAGAGGTTTTTCAAACACCTGAAGAGCAAAACGGTGAAGGGGTGATATTTTTAAAAGAAATCTTTTCGAATATTCTTCCTGTTCATAAGTTTTATATTGCTGATATAATTGACATACTGAAAAATTGTGTCATTCAAAATGGTAACTTAAAAATTTTAATTAATGATGAAAAGAAACCCACCTTATTAGAAATAATTTATGATTTTATAACTGCTTACGGCACTGATCAAGAAAAGTCGGACATGAATTTAATTAATTTGAGGAATTTATGGTCCTTAAGTTTATATAAACCCAACAGCGGTCATTTAGAATTTTTCAATAAATCTTTTGAGTTTGATGCGTATCTAAACAACGACAAAGTCCGAGTTCAATTTTATAAATTACTCATTGAAACACAAGGGGGTATCTCGGAAAAACAATATGATGAATTAATAGATTCGGCATTTAACAGTGATGATATTCAGTTAGTTGGAGAAATATTAAGGGATAGGATTCTCAGAGGAAAGCTCAATCAAAAAGAAAAGAAATCAAACTTAGACTTTTGTTTGTCTTTGGAAACGGGGGAAGTCGCAAACAGACATAAAATTAACACCAATAATTTACAGGATTTTGATGTAAAATCTAAAATTACAAACGCATTATCGTCTAAATTAGATTCTACCAAAGCCAGTAATTTGTCTTATATTTTAAGCAGGTATTTGGAATTTTACACCACAAAGCAAAATTATAAAACCGTAATTAATTTTTCTGATTATGCCAAGGACATCGCGCTTAATATTGGTGATCGAATTGGGGTTTATAATTCACAGAAATATGCTGGATACTCTCACTACTGTTTAGGGAATCATGAGGATTCACTTCTTATTTATAAAGAATATTTTTGTAAAATGTTAGCTGACGAGGAATATGTAAATGAATATTTCAGAGACGCCCTTGAGGGTATTTTATATAATTGTAAAGCAATCAATGTTTACACGGCATTTGATGAAATCAACCAACTATTAAAAAAGGAAGCCAAGTTTTTACCCTACCGACTTGTTTACTCAAGTCCTGAAAGGAGTTTATTCAATCCTAATGAACAAATCATTAATCTATTACCAGAATCTAAGGTTCAAGCGGGGTATAAAAATTCAATCAAAAAGGCTCATTATGATTTGACAAAAAGTATACTAGAGTGTTTTATTGCTGCAGATAAAGACTTTGATCAAGCAGAATCATTTGATTTAAAACAGATCATCTTTTTGATGTCTAACAAAGAAGCTAATGTTGAGCTAATATCAAAATCAATTTCAAAGAAAATCAAATCAATAGAACCTGGCATTGCATTTGAAAACAGTAGGTTATTTAAAGATTTTATTAATTATGGCAATAAGCTCCAGTTGATTGAAGATGAATACTTCAAGAAACAAATCTTTTATTACTGTAGGTTATTAGTAAGTTCTGACGGAGACATCCATCCCAATGAACAAAAGTTATTATTAAAGCTAAAATATTTTATTTAGGAACAAATGAAAATCTTAAACTACGTTTTTCTTGATGATTACTTTAAACTTGACTTTGAGTCTGATAGTGGTTTCAAAGTAATCATTGGATATAAACGCTCTTTTTTCTTTATTAAAACCACAAAAAAATCACACCTCTTTATCAAAGCTACAAAATCACTTTCAAAGGTGGTCGTCTTTGAATTAAAGTGGTTAAAGTCACAAAAATCAAGCTTCCATTTAGAGCCCGATAATTTGATACTAAACGATTTTCCTTCTGTAGATTTAACTTACAACAATAGAGTAGACACTAAAGGAATAGAAAACAGAACTGAAGATTTGCTAAACTACACTAATGATTTTAATGAAATAAAGTTTACCCCTCCTTTACTCAAAACTAAACCAGTTTCTAACCCTTCGAAATCTATAAATTACAAGATAAAAAATAAATATATAAATAAAATTATTACATACAAACGACCAATTTTAAGGACTAAATAATCATGGAAAAAGATTTACAAACTAACCAAACCCAAAAATCTCCAAAAGAAGCTGAAGTAAAAAATTATAATTTGGATTTAAATGACTATTTGAAAGATACGAACGTCTCATTTTTCACTAAACTCTTATGGTGGTGTTGCGGTGCTGACAAAAAAATTCTTATTAAAGCAACAAATTATGATAGGGTCAAATATGCTGGGATCGGTGCAATAGTACTTGTTACAGGGATTTTAGCAGCTGTCTCTGGTGGGTTTGCGTTCAGCACTATTTTTGCCACTAAAGAAATGGCTGTAGATAAAATTAATACCGGGGAAGAGGGCATGCTGTCTTTTCTAGGAAATATCGATGTGTCATCAATAGCGGTAGTTATATTTGCTATTTTTTGGGGGTTAATGATATTTAATATTGATCGATTTATAATCTCATCTACAGGTAAAGGAGATGGTACTGATAAAATCACCCTTGGGGAGTTTGGTCGTGCCCTGCCTAGATTAATAATTGCTGTAATTCTTGGTATTACAATTTCAAAACCGTTAGAACTTAAGATATTTGAATCTGAAATCAATGCAGAACTCGAGCAAAAACAAAGAGAGTATCAAGCAGAATTAGACGAAAATACTACAGCTAAGTTTGATAAGTTAAAAAAAGAGCTTGAGGAAAAAAGAACGCCACTTAGAGAAAAGAAAAATGATTTGAACAAAACCTTAGAAGAGAGAAGATTGGAAACCTTAGCCTTGGAAGAAGAACTTCAATATGAAATTCAGGGCCGCGTAAAAGGTCGAAAAGGAAGTGGTCGAGGAGGTTATGGTCCCGCTGCAAAAAAAATAGAACAAAGCATAGCCAAAAGAACCTCTGAGCTTGAGAATCTAAAGCTAACCTATGCTGTACAGCAAGAAGAATTAGATACAGAAATTGGGGAGATTAAGCTTTTAATAACAGAATTGGATAGTGAACAGAAAACAGAACGGCTCAATAACAAGAAATTAGCAAAAGGCCTGGACGGACTTTTACAACGTATAAAAATTGGCGATGAAGTAGCTGGTGTTATCGGGGTGTTTTTAATGCTTCTCTTGTTGTCAATTGAAACAGGACCACTATTTTTTAAAATGATGATGAATAAAGGGCCATATGATTATATGGAAGAAAATCTTAAGAACAAGATTAAAGCTTTTAATGGGATTGTCATTGAATATGATTTCTACCCAGACGGTAAGGAAGGTCAAAAAATAAAGAAGGTTAACTTTTTGGAAGTTAAAGCAGAGGAAGATATAGCCAAAACCAGAGTTGCCGGCCAAACGGAAATTAACAATTCAATAATAGAAAGCTATAAGGCTTCTGAATTGAAAAATATTAAAAATAACCCTGAGGATTATATCTCATAACCAATGCAAAAGATTAATTTCTTTATTCTCAAACATATATTAGGATTAGACCCATATGTTTTAAAGCAAGAAAAAGAAAAAGGGAGTAATAGTGGGATATTTTTTTCAATATTCACAGTTGCCTTCCTCCTTATTTTCTTTATAACGCTATTGAAATCCGTTCAGGCGATTTTGTATGACTTGCCTTATTGGGCTGTAATAATAATTAGCTTTGTTGCATTTTTACCCTTTTATAATGTTTTTTCTTTCGCCTTGGTTTCTTGGAGATCCCATAATAGTTTTCTAGGACAAAGCGATAAAAGCAAGTTTTCTGATTTTATCTCTTCGACTGTAACGTTATTAACACGTTGTATTTTTTTGTTTTTGACTTTAGGCCTCTTTATTGGATTGTCTTACACGCTGTTGAATCAGCACTCGATCTCACAAGACATTAAAGGATTTAAAAACAGCTTAGTTTCAGATTACCAAAAGAACCTAAACGAGCAAGTTGAAATTGATAAAAAAATTGAAAGTAGAGAATACAATGATGTTATAAATGACATTAATAATCTTGAGGATAAGATTGCTAACTCAAATTCTAGGCTAGACAGTCTTAGTTATCTAAGTCTAAAAAAACCACTACTTGAAAGAAGAGACATCTTAGCTAAAGAAATCCAAGTCATTGAACAAGAACTATTAGCCAACTCTGACCAAAAACTAAAAAAATATAAGGCTGAGATTAATAAAAATCCATTTTTTCTTAAGTCGTTAATCATGCTTTCTGAAAGCCCCTCATTTTTAACTTACATGGGACTAATCTTAGCGATTTTTGGAGTGTTTATGTTTTTGTTTTGGTGGCGGTTTGTTCGGTCAAAGTCAACCTATTTTAAAATAGACAATCACCTTCACAAGAATGCAATCCTTCGTACCTCAACTCCAATAATAAAAAGTACAATCGAGATTGTGAAATCAAAATTCAACTATGATTACAAAACAGAGTTTCCTATGGAGAAGGGCGTTAATGATGAAAATGTAGAGCCTGAAGTTATTATGGGTATTGGTGATTTTATAACTAAGCTTAGAAAAAATGAGTTATAAAATTCATGTTACTACAGGAAATTTTGCTTCAGCCTTCAAAGCAAAAAGAAATTCTTCTTCAGGAACTTTTGACACATTTAGTCAGAAAAATGACTTCCATGATATTAAGTTAACAGGCGAGAAAAATTTCAATATTACAGAAACAGATGTTGTCTATGAAATTAAAGAATTTAATAACCTAGTTAATTGCCCTAAAATTATTGTCGAAAACACAGAAAATGTAGAGACAAAATATCCTGCAAAGAATAAGGTATTCCCCAACCCTCAAAATAAAGATTATAAGCTACTAACCATCCTCAATCCTATTTTTGATAATGTTACTACAGATGCAAAAGATCCACTGTTTATTTATGGTTTCTTACAAGGTAAGTGTTTGATTTATAAAAAAGTTTGGACCCCAAAAAAATCTAAGTCAAAGCCTGACAAGAAAGAATTGAAAACAGTTATAAAGAGTGAGATTTCAGCTGTTGAAGACAGGGCTTGTTTTGATAGCGGGGAGCGACAAAAAAGTTGCTTTAATAACGGCTTACTTTCTGGAAAAAAGCCATGCTTTGATTCAAGTTATGGTATGCAACACGGTTTAATGTCTAAGCCTTGTTTTAGAAATACGTTATATCCAAATCAAACAGGATGCTATTCGAATTCTGTAGGGTGTCTTTCTGGTCCACAAATTGCGGGCACCCCCTCTCCATGTTTTTCGGGATGTTTTGGATTAGGGTGTTTTAATTCTGGTTGTTTTGGAAATAGCTGTTTTGGTTCAGGCTTAACAAGCCCATGCTTTAATTCTCCGGTACTAAGAGCGTTATTTAATTTATTTGGTTTGTTCAGTCTTTTTGTGATTCTTATGTATCTGATATGTAATTTAGGAGGTTCTGTTGTGAGTATACCCAATTTCGAAGACATTACAGAGACCGATCAAACCAAAATAATTAAGCCAGATTCTTTAATGGTTAATCAAGAAAAAGTTGTGAACCCCATTAAAGAGTCAGAAATCATTGATATTGGGAGTACTGATCGAGTGTTTTTATATGTTGGTGATTTTGAGGATGAAGATGAAGATACAGTTAACTTATATTTTAATGATGAACTGATAGCTAGCAATTTAGAATTACAAAACAACCTTCGGCAATTTGAACTTACAGATGTAGTTCCTAAACACATCAACACCCTTCGAGTGGAAGCGGTCTCAAATGGATATGGTCCGCCTTGTACCACATTTTATTATGTCTGTAAAAATTGTTTTGGAGAGGAAGACTGTTTTGATAAGTATAAGATTAATTTAATGGCAGGGAAGGACGATAACACACGAACGGGAGAAATATATTTTTATATCAATGAATTGGATTGTGTTTATGAACAATAGTAAAGATGAATTATAGATACGCAGAAATAAATATTGAGGACATTAACTCTTGGGATGACTTAGTTGTCAGCAACGGAATTCATGTCATCAACAACGTGGTTAATATTTCAGCTGATGAATATTCTACTTTAGTTAAAAATTCTTTTGAAGAATCTGGCGCAGATAAAATATTGAATCTTAAGTTTATTCCAGACTCAAGAATCAATGGGCACTATAAATTGGTACATTACTTTGCCATTTCAAAAGACGGGAAGTCTAATGAGGTGTATTTAAAATTAATCGATCAGAGCGGTAGTGAAAACATCAATCAGTTTTCGACTGAGACTTTCAAAGATGAGAGCTTTAGTAATCCAGGCTTTGATTCAAATTTAGCTCAAAGATCGCCCTTCAACCCACAATCGGGCTGTATGAGGAACCCCTTGTTTTCTGGATGTTGGGGCTTGATGTCCTTGCTTGGTATTTTACTTTTTTTAGGAGGATTATTGTCAATTTTCAATAATGATTTTGGCTGGATTAATAGTGTATCTGGTAATTGTCAAAACTGCTTAGTAGATGCTAATAAGTTATGGCGTGATGACACCCAAGCCATAAAAAAAGATAGTTTTATATCTCCAAAAAAGACACCACTTATCTACTTAGACTCTTTAAATCTAACACAAACTGAATTTATTGACATCAGTTTATTATGGTTTTCAAAAAATGATTTGGACCTTGTTATGGTTGGTCCAGATGGAGAATTATTGTGGAAAGATAACCCCAAAACAGGTTTTGGAACCATGGATATTTCAATGAACGACTCTAAGCTTGATTCTCTAAGAAACTACAGTTTGTCGCTGTCTTTAAAAGAGGCCAAAACAACTGCCTATGAACATTTATATATCGATAAAAATATTTCTTTAAAATCAGGAACGTATTCTCTTTATGTTTTGAATTCAGATAAAAGAGAAAATTGTAATCTAAAAGATCAATATATTATAAGATATATTCAAAATAATGTGACTAAACACTATAAAGGTGAGTTGGGAAATTCCTTGAACAATAGATGCCTTGGCGAGCAGTTTTTTAAACAAGTATATTCCCAAAAAAGCTTGGAAAAGAACCTTGAATATGGTGTTGCTCATTTCATTCTAGACATTGAAATTAACTAATGAGAGTTAAGAAGTTAATATATGGCCCTCTTTCAGGTTGGTTTAAAAGCGAATCTGGAAAAATCATGGAAAATGGTATGACATCTTACACTCCTAAGTTTGATCGTATTGTACTTCAAGATTTTAAAACAAAAGCAATTAAAGATAAACCGTTATCTCTTTTTAAAACCGGAAAATATGTCTGGTTAGAGAAGCAGGAAGTCTTATTGATAAAAGGGAAAGAACAGTTTAAAATTAAATTTAATGAATGTGTTCTAAATCAGTTTAAAATTATTGACTTAATAACAGATACTGAAGGACAACAATACACCAAATATGAGGCTATATTTTTTGCCATAATTAGTTATGATACCATTCAAAAAACTAAAGTCAAAAAACCTATTGAGGCGGATCGACTTGTAAATATTGTTGATGCCAAGGCAACAAGTAATAAAAACATTGACCCCATAATTATTGAAGAAACAAGCCAAAAAACGGGATGTTTCTCAGGCTTTACAGCTTCATCTGTGGAGACTGAAATTAAACCAACTTATGGGTTTTTTGGCAATCGATTGTATAAAAATAAGCGGGAACACTTCAATCAAATATTTAAAGTCAACAAAGAATTTTTCAGTTCCTCGGTTAATGATAGGGGGGCTAATTTTAAAGAAAACTTTAATATTCAAAAACAACAATTTTTTCAAAGAACAGTAGCCCAAAAAAATCCGATGAGATCGATTGGAAGTTCTTTTTTTAACCTCCTAAAATTTTTTGCGGCACTCCTATTAATCCCAACCTGGATATATTTATCATTTGGTGAAATTAATGGGACTTTTTTTATTTTTCTTGCATTTTTTATTTTACTTCTTTATTTTTCTTTTTTCAACAGTAAATTTAGGGCTAGTTTTATTGGCAGATTACTACGATTTTTAATTAATGGATTTACAATTTTAGCTCTTTTTGGAATTATTAATAGCTTATTGAGTTATGCAGACACAGATGATTTTGACTATGAAAGAGATGATGATAACGAGACCGAATATGTTGAGGTTGAGGAAGATTCATTACAACAGTCCGATAAGCTATTTATTAATCAACACAAATGGATTGATTTTAAGGGGAATCGGTATGAAGAAAAATTTGTTGCCAGTTTAAATGACTACAGGGAATCTAATAAGTTTTTAAATCAACTCGAGATTAGACAAGATTATTATTTTTGGGGGAATTTATACAAAAACGCTTCAGATTTTGAAAAAACAAAGATGGATTCTATCAGAAAAATGTTTATTGACCTAAAGCCGTCAAATGACATTCAGGCATTAAAGCCCATTGATCAACTTAATGCTATTTTAACTTCCATTCAGGCCATTCCTTATTATCTTGTCCACGAAGGAAGCTGTCAACAATCAGCCTATTTGAGCGATTTTTCTAGACAATATCATCAACAAAATGAACCTTGTAAACCAAATACCAAATATGGCCTTTCGATGCCGTCTGAATTTATAGCAAATTTCAAGGGCGATTGCGACACAAGAGCTTTGTTCCTTTACAGTATTTTAAAAGAGCGCGGTTTGGATGTGGCAGTTTTAGTGAGTGAACAATACGGACACGCTGTCCTGGGGCTTAATATTCCTGGTAGAGGAAAATATGTCACAAAAAATGGAAAAAAATATTTAACTTTTGAAACTACTTCCAAAGGATGGAAAATTGGACAATTACCACCAAATTGCTCCAATACAAAATATTGGAAAGTAGCTTTAAATTAATCTTTACACTATGGATCAATTATTATTAAAAAACCTTTTACTTTTAGCCATATTATTGACAGTTGGAATTGTTTTCAGTTTCGTTGCGATAAAGCTAATTATTCAAATTTTTAAGCGAGGATTAGACATAGGGGAAGCTTTAAAGAATCCCGCTATTGTGATCTTATTTAGTGCCTCTATTCTTTGTATGGGTATCTTATTTTCAAGCTTACATGACCCATTATACGAAATATATCGGATATTGGAACAAACCGATGATGTGGTTTGGCAATCTATAAAATATACTTTAATATTTCTTGGGGTATCTTTTGTAGTATGGTTGTTGGTTATTGGGTCTGCTATTTCTATCGTCTCCCTTAGCACAAAAACCATAAAAGAAACCGATGAGATTAATGCAGGGAATTGGAAAATTGGACTATTTCTAGCGGCTATAATTATTACTCTAACATTACTTACAGCTTCGCCTTTAGCCAGCGTAATGGAGTCTATAATTCCTTACCCAGAACTACCAGATTTATTTTAAATCATCTAATTACTCTGTTTTGAAATCAACAATCTCTTTAATTCAAAATTATGAGAAATTACTAGAGGGTGGAGTAGATTTAAATTATAAGAGAAAGTATAAACGCATCATTACTTTTGATACTCTCTCAAAATTATATCAAACTTACTTTAGGCATCTTTCTTTTATAGCTAATGAAGAAATTACAGTATCAAAGGACGATAAAGACATTGTTATTTTTCTCTTAAGAGTACATTTTAGGCAATGGATTGAGGTAGAGGGATTCAATATCACAGTGTACAAAGATTTTCCACAACAATTTGAAGTTATAAAGGAGGTTAATAAATACAACCATTATTTTACACCAAGGACATTTGTGGTGGGAGAGGTCTTATTTTACAGTAATTCAGTTTATGGCAGTTGCAACTTTTTAAATGGCATACCATTAGCGGAGTCTCTAGAGCCCGTTGAGGGCACTACTATCATAGCAACCACTCAGATAAATTACGAGTATATTAAGCCAGCCACAATTTAATTAATTTTATATTTTTTAATTAAGGAATCACGAAGGTCATTATTCTCAGAATAATTATATAAATCATAATCCCAATTATCCTTCGTTCCGGTTGGTTTTCCTACATCACATTTTGGGTAAATAGAATTAATCAATACTGTGAGTTTTGTTTTATCATCTTGAAAGTAAGGCAACATTGTTTGGATTAATTTATTATACTCCAAAGCATCCTTGTTATAAGTATCATTACCATCAGCGTTTGAAATTTGCTCGCATGAACTTATAAAATAATCAAACTCTGTAAACGAACGGTATGGGAGTTCTAAATTTTCCTCGGATAAGAAGTATGAAATCTCAGCCTTCAAGTTTCCAAAATCATTCCATTATACCTTGAACTAATTTCATTTTGTATTACATTACCATAGGAGTTTAAACTCATTTCCTCCAAATCTATTACCACTTCTTTTTTATTTTTTAAAATAAATTTCATGGACTTTAGAAATTTCGAGGATTTACCAACTCCGAACTTTAGTTCTACTTTTTTGGTGTCTTTTTTATTTATTGATTTTAAGTTATTGTTATTCTTCGGTATTGTATTTCCTTTATCGTAAATTAAAAAATTACCGTTAAAAAATTCAATTCCTTCTGTATCAATCTTAATGTAATCCTTCCTATTATTTAAAATTGAAATTAATGCAACTACTATTAAAATTATAAAAACTCCAGAAATTAAATATTCAAAAAATCTGGTTGTGTTGTAGGCCCAGTCTGGGGCTACTTTAATCTCTATTGATTTCATCAAATTATTAGAGTAATAGAATAAGTAAATAGCAAAAGCATAAATTGTAAATTGAATAAAATATCTTAGTGCAAAATGTTTTATGAGTATGGTTGATTGATTTTTCTTGTAGATGTCTATAATACCTCCAAATCCCACCCCACAAGTAAAAAGCACAATTGAAAAAGATAAAATAATTTTGAAGGGATGAAAAAAGGAAGTTGTAGTAAATGCTGGACTTTGTTCTCTCCCCTCGTAAAGGGCAATCACACATAAGACAACAAGAGTAAATCCTATTAATGCTAATAGTGCATAGAAACAATTTTTCAATGTTATTTTTTGCGCTGTGGTGTATTTTAAAAGATCACTCATTTTAAAAATTGTCGTAATATTTTTTAGACTCCTCATAGGTTTGCCATAACAATAGTGCATCATCTCTTGGGATATACTCATATCCATAGATTTTCTCGCCAAACTTTTCGATGAAATATGATTTGGTCTCTCTATATGAAGCATCTTTGTTGGGATGCTCTAATATTTGATTACTAATGGCTATATGACCAAGAAAAAGTTTTTTTCTTGAATTTTTTGAACCATCCTCATTAATTTCATATGCGATCATTTGATCTTCAATCAGATCAAAATAAAATCTGATGTATGTTTTACGCGAAATGGAATTGGTTTGGTAATAAATTAATTTAAAGAAATTTTCTTTATTAATGATCAAATGTGATAACTCATCTAGTCCTGTGGAAAATAAACTAACGTCATATTTACTCAATTCAGTGGCTGTTGTTGATGCAACCATTGGACTTACATTAGTACCTTTGTATAAATTATTCCAATAATCAGGGTCATTAGTGACATGAACAATACCAAAGGCTATTAAGTTTTTATCTATTGTGAGATTTTGAATTTCACGGACTAAGTTTGATTTTTTAGATGTATGAATTGTTTTAAAAAGTAAAAACACTTCGTCATCGATATCTCCTCTTGTTTCAAAATAAGTTTTAACAAAATTCTTTCCTTTGTTATTTCTCATTACTTCAACAAAATCGGCAAGGACATCGATTTTATAAGTTCCTACGAGTTCAAAAAAACGACTAAAAGCCTCTTCAGATTTATTTAAATCACCTCCATTTCTAAAAAGATAGGCGTTTACCAAATAATCTTTTGGCGTTGTAGGGTTTTTAATAGGATTGGATGTTTTAATAAGCTCAGATAGGTTATCAAATCCTGTATCAAGCTTTTCATCCATATTTGTTATTTTTTCGTCAACGACTTCAATTTGATCACTAATGTTATCTAGTTTTTTATCAATAATACTCAAGCTATTTTGGAAATTAGAAACAAATTCTAAATTATCACCCATGAAACCATTGTCTGTATCTTCATTGAGCTGACCAAAAACCCCAAAAATAACAGCAAAAAATAAAGATGTTAACGATGCTGATTTAAAAAGTTCTTTTTTTGATTTTGGCAATAAAATCAATAAAACAACAGAAATTATAAGTACAAATATTGATAAGTAAAGTAAATACGTTAGTATTGACCCAAGTGGTGATAAAACATCTCCGACAAAGCCTCCAACTGTTCCCAAAACACCAGCAAATTTAGCAGCAGGCTGTAGGAGTTGTTTAAAGTTTTTTGTTTCCATTATTTTTTCATTTGTTTTATTATGTCGTCTAATTCAGAGATTAAGTTCAATCGATCTTTGAAGTTGAAGTTCATTTGTTTAAGTGGGATGAGATGCGTTGTTTTGTCTTTTAAATTTAGAAGGACTCCATTATTTTTTGACTCACAGGACTCAATGTCAGAAAGATTAAACTCTTCTTTCACTCTATTGTCTTTGTAAGATAACACACCATTATTTATTTTTACATAATCTCGACTATCTCTAATTAATTTATATAAGAAAATTAGGGTAGGGACTAAACTTAAAATAATCAAATAACTCAATCCATAATAGTATTCCAAATCAGATAAGTTATCTTTTTTTTCAATATAATCGTAAAGATAATAGGCCACGCCAACAAATACCGCGATTCCTAATAACTTGGGCCACTCTTTTGGATTATAAATCAACACACCATTAGATTCACTTTTTGCAGAGCCTAAAAACTGAAGAAATATGATACTAGCCAATATTTCAATCACACCAGTTAAGGTTAGTCTCCAAAATCCAAAAATAGTCCAGATCTCGTATATTAGATAAACAAATCCAATTCCTGCCAAAATCAAAAGAATTGAAAGGAAAATAGTAGTTATATTATTAAGTTTTTTCATCAGTTTATTTTTTTTTGTTTAATTTATTTTTAGCCTGTCCAAGCCCCCCTAAATAATCACATTCAAATAATTTTTGCATGGACTCAAAAGGAACTAGATCTTTTTTATAATTATAAGCGTTTTCTAAAGTAATACTTTGTTGTTGTCCCCACAACTAATATCAACATCTGCCATTTGCATTTGTGAAGGGTGTTCGTAACCGCAGGCATGAGTCATTTGTAGAGTTTCTTTCCGTAAAGTGTTAATATAATTTCCAAATCGAATGGCTTTAATTGACGGTTCTAAACCTCGCTGAAGCCATGCACTTTGAGTTGCAATTCCAGTGGGGCAATGTCCAGTATGACATTCCTTAGCTTGAATACAACCTATAGATAACATTGCTTCTCTAGCGATATTAATAAAATCTACTCCCATGGCAAAAGCTTTCAAAACCTCTGAAGGGAAACCAAGTTTACCAGATCCTCCAAAAGCAATATCTTGACTCAGTCCGCGATCCTTGAAGACATTGTATACTTCAGAAAATCCAAACACCCATGGCAGGGCCACGTGATCTGCAAAAGAGGGAGGAGCAGCGCCAGTACCACCCTCGCCGCCATCAATGGTTATAAAATCAGGGCCACGATTTTCATTTTTCATAATTTCAGCCAGTTCTTCCCAATGTTTTAAATCTCCTACTGCTGATTTTATACCTACAGGAAGTCCAGATTTAGTGGCTAAATCCTCAATAAAGTCTACCATTTCGGGCACATTATTAAATGCCGTGTGATAGGTGGGGGATAATACATCAACGTAGGGTTTAACACCCCTTATAGCGGCAATTTCTTTGGTGTTCTTTTTAGCAGGTAAAACCCCACCTTTACCTGGTTTTGCTCCCTGAGATAACTTGATTTCAATGGCTTTTACTTTTCCAGGATATTTATCTAAAACAAGTGTCTTGAAAGTATCAAAGTCAAAATAACGTTTCCCATCTTCGCCATCTTTCCCACAGCCAAAATACCCTGTTCCAATATGAAACATAACATCTGCTCCTTTCATGTGATAAGGACTTAATCCGCCTTCACCAGTATTGTGGTAGCACCCAACCATTGAAGCGCCTATATTTAAAGCAGATTGTGCATTTTTTGACAAACTTCCATAGCTCATTGCTGAAATATTGACAATTGAATATGGCCTGAATGGAGATTTCCTATTGTGTTTTAATCCAATCACTTTGGCACATGGTATGAAATACGGATCATTATTTTCATGATTAATATGATCAGTATCAACTTTGAATGGAAACATTTTTGGATTAACAAATATATGTCCGGGATGGTAAAGGTCTTTATCAGTACCAAAGCCCTCATAATTATTTTCTTTTTTTGAAGATGAATCTATCCAGTTTCGTTGACTTCTATTAAAAGGAAGTTCGTCTCTGTTACTAGCAATAAAATATTGTCTTATAGCCGGACCGAGAGCAATAAATAAAAATCTCAAATTTCCAAAAACAGGAAAATTTCGCTTAATTGTATTTTCTTTTTGAAAAAAATCTTTTAGTACCCAAATAACAAACAGGGCCGCAATAGGAATAAGAATGTAATTAGTTATCATGAAAAATTGGTTAGTTAAAATTAATAGTTTTAAATTTACTAAAAATTCTAAAAAAAAACTAAATTTTGAAATATTTTTTTAAATTCGCTATTAGATTGTATTGGTTTATAGTACCTAACAGTTTAAAAGGAGTTTGCTTATTTGAAGAATCTTGTTCAAAACATGTATACAGAACTCTTCAGAATGAGGGAACAAAAGCGGGATTTAAAGCATTAGTTTATAGATTTAAAGTTTGCAGGTCACCATTTCTTATCAGAAAAAACAAAGAAAAGAACCAATACGAGTTACATTTATGTAATGGTGATATTATCCAAGAAAATTTAATTAATTCTTATCACTTGTCAAATAAAAATTAATCGTATTCAAATTTCATATAGTTTTTGAAGTATTTTAACCATCGCATAAGTATCTAGAGAACAATATTCCAGTAGTTGTTCTCTAGTTTTAATAAAATCTTCTTCAAAGGTCCCGTTCACCATTGCAAGAAAGGTATTAGATGCTGTTCCGCCGTCTCTAATATCAAGGGTGTCATAGGAGAGGTCAGGAACCAAGGCAGGCAGGACATATTTAATTGAATATTTTCCTTTCATTTGTGGGGTATAATACCATCTCTTTTGAAATGGAATCATAAGGTCTTTTAGTCTGTCTATGATTTGTTTTAACTCAAACGAAAACTGAGGAAAATCTTCAATTAAATCATATAATTTACCTCTCTCAAATCCAATATTATAAACCAAAATATCTCCGTTGGTGTTACAATCATGTATGAGTTGTTTAACTAACATTGTCCTAGGATCTTGAGTTGGATCTGCAAGATATTCTTTATGTAAAATTTTAGAATCGGATTGTTTCTTAATGTGAAGCGAATATTGAAATACGATTTGTTGGTAGGGTTTGGTATTTTCAAATTCAGGGATTGCTGGAACAATGGTTTCAAAGTCTAAAAAGTACAAAGGATAATTTAACCCACTTGTGAAATTTCTTATTTCTTTTTTATTAATATGAGATATACCCTCTATTTCAGATTTTACCTGAAGAAGTTGTTTTTCGTTTAAAGAAATATTGTCACTATCAATTTGATTGAAAGTTATAATTCCTTTATTGTAAAGTTCAAATTTTTTCTTTGTTTTCAATTTAGAAATATCAAAAATAGAATAGTCAGGAATGTGTTTCCAACAGACCCCTTTGAAGTCACAGTCATAAGGTTTGCTACAATGAGAGCCGATGTCAATTTCAGGTACTTTGTCGCTGTCTATTACATGTTTTAGCCGGTCTATTTCATTTGGAATGATTGGCAGATATTCTTGAACTAGATCATAAACAGATTCTATGGAAAATAATTTCTGAATATCTAGTTCGTCATTTCTAATGTATTTATTGTTAATGTGAATTATAGATATGTCTTTGAGTTCAATGCCAGAGTTGATGATTGTGTAATATTGTATTGCAGCATCTTTTAAATAAGTCTCTGTCACTTTTGTTGAACTTTTTACTTCATAGGCTTTCCATCCATCATCATCTTTAACTAAAATGTCCAATGCAGCCAAAATACCATTATAGCAAAAAGTTGCTTCATAAATCACAGATTCAGAATTATCAATTAATTTTTTTGTAGTTTCAATAGCATCAGCCATTTTGTAATAATCATTGGGCGATGCATCAACACCTCTTGGGAACAGTTGTTGGGCTAAAAGACCAATTTTAGTACCTTGATCAAATATAGCTTTTTGTGCTGCCGGTACAGGGTCTTTTAGTCTAAAAAAATGTTTATGTAAGTAGAGTGACTTCTCACACTGAAGCCCTCTTATGAATGTTGATTTTGATAGTTTGTATTTTAATTTCATTTCTGTATTATAAGTTCACCTGTAAGTTAAATTAAGAATTTTTCAAAAAGATATGATTTTTTATTGTTACTCTTAGGTTTTTTTCGAAAGAAGTAAAGCAGAGCTTATAGTCGAACCCGAAACCTAGTTTGCGTTTTTTTTCTATTCATCATGAGTTTCAAAAACTAGGACAAGATCTTTTCTAAAGTTCGAACTATCACAAGTTTGGGTCACAAATTATCCCCAACAATAAATTATTATCTTTGGGGATATTTTTTCTTTCCACTCTTATCACACAACTATTTATATTTTAAAAAACCAATTTAAGAACGCAGTTATCAATATTAATTTTAAATTAAAAGTAAAAATTTTTGTTTAACAATTAAATATAAATTAAATTTAACTTTTAAAAATAAGTACAACTGAAAAAATCAAAAAAAAAATATTCTACTTCTGTCATTCTAGCTGCAATTTTTGGTGTAATTGGAATTCATCACTTTTACGTTGGACGATGGACGATGGGGTTATTAGATTTAGGTTTATTTATAGGTACAATGTACTGTTACGTCAATAACCATTTATTATTTGCTGCACTTTTTTTTGTAATTGATTTAGTGCATACTATAATAGTTACTTATTTATTGTTAATTGGAAAATATAAAGATGGCCAAGGAAAATTAATTACATTTCCAGGCCAACAAGTTTAATTAAAATTATAATTATGGAAAATCAAAATCAACAAACAGAACAAAAAAGTGAAAAAGGATATGTACCAATGATCCTCCTTTGTTTCTTTTTAGGAGGACTCGGTGTTCATAGATTTTATGCAGGAAAAGTAGGTACAGGTATATTAATGCTTCTGACTTTGGGTGGCTTAGGATTTTGGACTATTATTGATTTTATCATTATAGTTCTTGGCAATTTCAAGGACAGTGATGGATTAAAAATTAAGAACTAAATATTTTCAAGTCAGATAATAAGTTCGAACTTTCGTAAGTTTGGGTCCCCAAATAATCCAAAGCAATAGTTCTAACTTTTGCATGTTTCATAAATTTAAAAATTGAATGCTATTTTTTAATTAATTTTTTTGTAGTTGAAAATGTACCTGATTCTATTTTCAATAAATAAAGGCCAGATTTAAGACCAGAAACATTTAAAATGTGCTTTTCCATTATTGTCTTTAAAACCTCTTCTCCCAATATATTAAAAATAGTAACCAAAATTGGTCTGTTTAGATTTGTACTAAAGTTTAAATAATCTGTTGTTATAGGGTTAGGATATATTTTAATCAATTTATTCTCCTCAACCGAATCAAGAGAAAGAAAATTTTGTAAAAAAAACTGTAAAGCATCATTTGCCATTAGCTGTGGATTATGTCCTACATTAGGAAGCTCATGCTTTTCCCAGTTATATGTTAATCCCATATTTAAGGCTGTAGCTTGACTTGTATTAAAATAATATCGTGCACGTTCTAATCTATGCACACCTTGTTGTGCATCTACAACAGCATTATGTCTTAATCCAGCAGAGTTAGGGTCATTATCATTTTGACCTATATGGACAATTAACTTTCTTAAAAATGCTGTTGTTAAATTTCCCGTTGACAATTGCCCATTATCAACGCCATAAGGAAAACTAACTGCTGTCTCTGGTACTGTGTACCAGCCTGCATTAGAACATACAGCAATATCTAAATTACTGTTTGGCAAATAGGTAACGAAACGGTGTAAAAATTGCGCACCACCAGAATGTCCCCAGGCGCTATATGTCTCTTGAGTATTTGAAGCTGCTACTTTGACGTAATCAAATAGTGGGTCTAAAGTAGAGAAAGTCCATTCGCTTTCATTATTAAAAGTTTCTGGACTTGGATTATCTCCATCATCAAAAATATTTGACATTAAGTAATTATCTCCTAACCCTGGATAGTTTGCTGTTGAATACTCTGGTGCAATTACGATAAAATCATTTGCATTAGCCATATCTATCCAAAAATCTCTATGAGCTTCCCCATTTCTATCTGCTCCATGAAAAACCATAAGTATCGGCATTGTTGTCATATCTCCGTCCGGAATGTGATAAAACACTTCAAATGGTGGTCTGTTTAATGGTGCTTGAGGGTCAAAAATAAATGAACCTGTAGTATTTGGACTAAGTATAAGTGGCGGAGCAACACCAGTAGTTGAACCAGGTGAAAATAATAAAGTAGCATTTGCTGTAGTATGCAGTACAAAGTTTCCAGTAATATCTGGACTTCTTGTTACCGATTGATTAGCACCAAAATCAAGACCTGTATCAGAACTGTTAAAAGTTAGAATAACCATGCCAGATGAATCTGTTATTGTGATTGTATCTCCTGCATTTGATAAATTTAGATTACCTGTTGTTGATGCTTCAACAATATCTCCCGGAATTCCTGTTGGTATTCCACCACCAAATAACACATACATGCCATTTGCAGGAATTATTGTATTTGCTGGCACAGTGTGACCAGGTGTATCAGTGCCTGGAAGAAGGTTATAATTGGTTGTATCATAAATCTTGTAGCCACTAATATCCAATGCTACTGAGGAATTATTTATAAACTCTATAAATTCATCTTCTGATGCACTTCTTGTACCATCCCCATTGGCATCACCGGCAATACCACTTGGAGGATCAAATAAAACTTCGTTAATAATTAACTGAGCAGAAAGAGGACAGCTAATTAATGAAAAGAATAAAAATAGTGAGAAAACTTTATTCAAAGTTTCAAATTTAAAAATGGACATATTATTTACTTAGAATACGACTTGAATTAAAAATTCACCAACACTTTGGTTATTGCCATTAGCCACATCAATAGTACTTAAAGCTGCTTGCATTTTTAAATTATTATTATCAAAATATTTGGTGAGACCTAAAGTAAAGCTGCTATAATCAGTTAATAAAGAACTTAAATTATATTCAAATTCTGGCGTGGCGCTTTCGTATCTAAAATCAAAACCAAACCCCTTT
>Ga0209534_10000859_pt1 | contig 33281 bp, 14 predicted proteins | sample COG_07_FD_184751 | JGI IMG/M metagenome (GOLD analysis project Ga0209534, IMG submission 184751) | Pelagic Microbial community sample from North Sea - COGITO 998_met_07 (SPAdes) (version 2) | ecosystem: Environmental > Aquatic > Marine > Neritic zone/Coastal water | place: Helgoland, sampling...
TTATTAAATCAGCTGCCCAGTCTCCAATGTTTCCAAAGTTAGGAAGACCATCATTACCATTATTAGAGTTTCCGTTTCCACCACGTGAGGCTGGACCTGAAGATCGATACATTCTTCCGCTTTGGGTTTCTTGACTACCATTCTCCACAAAAACAAGGGCAGGCTTTTTGTCAACATCTGCTGCGATGTTTCCGACTGATTCACCATTAAATATTTCATTTAAGGCAAATTCAACATTTTGAGGAGTAAGTTGAACATGCCCTTCATTTTGAGTTGGCATGCTCCAATTATCAAATGGAGTATTAGCTGGGTTTACCATTTGTTCATTCCAATTATTTGTAAAATAATCCATTGAACTTATGGAAGGAATAAAAGTGAAGTAACTTGTTTGTAGCTGAGAAATAAAACTATCAACTACAGGGTCTGTTGTTGCGTAAGTTGCAGCAAGTTCTGAGATATCAAAAAGACCACCAGGGGCAGTATCGATACCATCTGTATGTCCATGTGATTGCGCGACAGCTTGACTATTAATATCACAAAAACAAAACCAGGGAGCGTCTATAAAAATCTGACTAACAGTTGAAGTTTGGGTAGCATATGGCGTATACCATGCATCGAGGTAAGCATCAGTTCCTTCTGCAACTCCTGGCATAAAAGCATCAAGAACTTGTTGGCCCGGACTGACCGCATTTCCGTTTAAATCATAAAATGGAGCTCCAGGACTGCTACCATTTATGATCGAAACGTTTCTTGTGTTTTGAGGGAATTCAGAGGAGTTAACAGTATCTATCGCATTGTAAAATATATCGAAAAAAGGATGAGGCTGAGGTAGCGCACTGTTATTATTAAAGTCTGGTCCTCCATTAACCAAGTGCGGTTCAAAATGATCCCACAACATTTGTCTGGCAGCAGGCGACTTTAACATACCATCTACAAGGGGTCTTAAAGATTCTACACTAAAATCTCCAGCCCATGTATCAAGTCCATAAGCCAAATAATTAAACATATGCTGAAATCCAATAGGAACATTGGCACCCGCGTGTGGAGAGTCAAAAGAAATATAAAGTCTAGTTTCATGGTCTAGGCCAATACTTTCCATATAATTTAAGCCATACCTTGCAACCAGCCCTCCCATACTTGGGCCAATAATCACATTTTGTTTATCTCCAACTTTTAAATTATTGATATACTTAATAAGTTCAACTAAAAGCATTGCATTACGTTCAATATAATCAGCACCTCCATAAATCCAAACCTGATCTTCTTCTCTAAAATAGGTGGGGAAATTTAAAACGACGACATCATATCCGTTCTCACGAACGATATCTCCTAAGTTTCCACCACTGTAGTCTAGCGCCTGGTAAATGGTATTAATATTTCTTGAATCTAACGGATCAAATCCATCTATTAAAAAAATAGGCTTATCAAGAACTCCGTCAGGACTATAAAAAATATCCATTTCTCCCCATCCCTTAAAAGGGTATTCGTTATACGGCTGAATGTAAGGCGGATCTGTAGTGCCTGATGTAAAACCAACTATATTTTGATTGTTTTGTCTGTTTAATTCTTCATTTGAATAAATTACATTCAAAGATGCACTACTCTGTACAATTTCTTGATTGTCTAGAGTGATCCTGAACAGTAGTAATTTTTCTCCTTCATTTTGATAATTAATAGGTGTATTAGAATCAGTGTTAATTGTTCTAAACCCCTGATTATCGTCAAAATCAACCTCAATTTTTACAATATTCCTTTCTGAAGTATTAAAAAATGTATCCTCATACAAACTAAAAACCACATTTGTCCCTCTTTGAATAGGTTTCAAAGCTGCAGCAATAAGAAGCTGATGCTTATCGAATATTTCAGTTTGTTGTCCTACTCTTTGAAACGTATTGCCATCTGATGTTTCAATTAGATTATTGTTTGAAGCAACTTCATTAAAAGTATCGTATTCTGTAAATAGGAGTGCCAAAGGCACTTCTAAGCTTAATAATTCCTTTGTTGCTTTGGCCTTTAAAGTGCTTAAATTAGGTAAGCGTTGTTCAAAATCTGAAAAAGAAATTGCTTTATAAGCTTGGTAAAAATCATAGATATTATGAGTTTGATTTGGGTAATTATTAATGTTACGAATAGAACTATGATTGTATAATATTGAGGTTTTCATACCTCTCTTATCGAAGTCAGGAAATATGTTATTTATGTTTTGTGAATTCATTAATAAGCTACTGAAACATAAATATATAAAAATTAACTTTCTCATGATAGTCTTATTTTACAAGCTTTTTAAGCTCATCAATTTGTTCTTGTTGTTCTTTAATTGCGTTAATTAGCACTGGTATCAGTCCTTGGTAATTTACAGACAATGTTTTGTCTTTATCATTAGTAGTTTTCACTAGTTCTGGAAATGCTTTTTGTACATCTTGCGCTAGCAAACCTATTTTAGACTTAGTTTCGTTAGTCTTCATTGTGTAGCTTTTACCATCAATCAGTAACAATTTAGCAAGCGTACTACCTAAAGAGATAATATTAGACTTTAATCTTGCATCTGAGTTTATTGTCAAATCACCTGAAAGTGTTGCAGAACCATCGTAGTTAACCACAAATGCATTTGAAGGATTATCTCCTCTCTCTGGTACAGTGTCACCAGTAGTAGTATCTATTTTAATATCTCCATTTCCAATCACAAATGCAACCCCTGCCGGTGCACCTGAACTAGCTCCATTCACGTAATAGTATTGATTAGCTGTTGGGTCTCCAATACCTGCAGCATTATTGACTCCAATAGCTAACATACCTAAATTATCTGAAATTGTTCTATAACCCATTGAAGTGGACGCCTGATTTGTGGCACTAGTTCCTCTATTTAAAGCCATCGATGCATCCGCAGAAGCTGTATTATATTTTCCCATTGCAGTAGCACTGCCACCAGTACCCGCAATAGCATTTGTATCGCCAGCTACATTTTGATATCCAGATGTAAAGTTTGTTGATCCCCAAGCCATATTTTCTTGTCCCAAAGCAACTGATCCTGCGCCGGCTGCATGGTTTTTAAACCCTATTGCAACCGTGCTTGCGCCTTCTGCCCAGTTTTCTTTTCCAATTGCGATAGTCGCATCGCCAGTCGCATAATTGTAATTACCCAAAGCTACAGAAGAATCTCCAGAAGCAGTGTTTCTAAAACCTGTGGCAGTTGATTTATTTCCGATCGCTCTAGAAGCATAACCTGCTGAGAATTGACCTACGTTACCACCATCAATTCCGCCAGCTTGACTGTCCTGAGGACCTGCTATAGTGTTAAATCCCAGTGCTACTGAACCAAGACCAGAAGACCTGTTATATGCATTGGCTCCAAAAGAACCCCAACCAAGAGCTCCAAAACCTGCAGAAAGAGTGGATTTTGATCCATCTCCTAAGGTATAAAGTGGGTGACCAGACTCAGTGAAATTTCCAAAACCTGTAGCTTGTTCTGTAGACAATTCAGAAATTATTAAATCAGCTGCCCAGTCTCCAATGTTTCCAAAGTTAGGAAGACCATCATTACCATTATTAGAGTTTCCGTTTCCACCACGTGAGGCTGGACCTGAAGATCGATACATTCTTCCGCTTTGGGTGTCTTGACTACCATTCTCCACAAAAACAAGGGCAGACTTTTTATCAACATCTGCTGCGATGTTTCCGTTTCCATCTCCACTACCACCTGTGATAGGGAAATAACTGAAGCAAACTAATTCTAAACCATAAGTATTAGTAATATTATTTTCTTTTCCAGCATATTGTCCCAAAAAAGATATTGATGAATTGGAACCAGGATTACCACTTAGATTAAATATAATTGAGCTCCCTTGAATTTCAAAAGAGGATATTGAAACTCCGTTGGCATTATAAAGGACAAAATCATTATTAACCCTATTTAAAAGATAATTTGTATTATTTGTATTTGTCATTAATTCTGCTGATGAGGTTTCTATAATTAATTTTTGCTCGTTGGTATATGTTGCCGAAACTATCATTGGCGGGTCTATTTCTTCTGAATAGTTATACCCATAAACATCTCTTGTAAGCGGTTTATAGATTCTGTTTGCAAAACTTTCATACCCCTTTAAAAAAGGAAAGTGACAATAATCTGAATGAGAGGTAATACCAGCTGTAGGCATAATGAAGATGTTTTCGTTTTCAACCGCTAGTAGTCTTTGTGCTTCTTTGATTTGAAGTCGACCACTTGAGCTTGTTCCACAATTACAGTCTCTGGTTTGAAAAATATAAATATTACTTAGGTTTGTAAAATCATTATACCATGAATTCTTGAGGTTTATAAATGCCTCTTTATATTGATTTGTAGTCAAGCCATTTGAAAAAGAATCGGCTTCCCCTTGAGACCATAATATACCTCTAACGGCATTTTTTAACCCTGTTTTGTTTAATCTGTAATAGAGTCGTCCATAATTTGAATTTGTGGAGGAACTATAATTTGTTGGCGCTTGAAAAAAGCTTATTGGTTGTCCTCCATGCGCGGAATTAAAAATGGCAATTGGGATATTAAGTTCATCTACTAATTTTTTTGCTAATACTAAGCCCCATTGCCCAGTATTCCCGTTTGAGTTTTCATTACCATCTCCTTGACCATAATACCAGGAGTCGTTAGATAATAGTCCTGAAGAGCTAATATTTCCACCAGAATATACTCGTATATAATCACTTTGGTAGCTGCTTGCACTGCCATTATACATGACTGCAGCTGCATTGGACTGGCCTTGAATTACAAACACATCTCCAGCAACAATATCATCAATATCTTTAACTAGATCGAAAGTTCCATTGTACTCTGTGTATATTTTTATACGGAATTTTGCAAGTTCTGCCGTAATGTTAATATCAAATGAAAATGGAGCGATTTGATTTTCATAGCTTAGGTTTTGTGTGTAGGTTTGTTGAAATGTTCCATTTCTAAGTAACTCTACCTTAATTGATGAAAAGGGGACGTTATTGAAGGCAATTGGAGTCACCCATTTCCAGCCAAAATAAGGTTCACTGTAATTACTGGCACTAGTGTCGTGGTAAAGCCCAATCCATCCTCTAAAATAATTAAAAGCTGCCACTACCGAATTTTCCTCAGCTGTATGATGAGATGACAAATAGCCTCCAGCATTTTCTGCCGCTTGTTTAGCCGCTTCCCAGCTTAATTGAGACGAATTTTTAAAATAGGAATGCCCATTGTATTGTCCCAAATAAATGAAATTAGATAAGGAATTTATTATTCCGTTGAATTCAACATAAGAGGATCTTATCTCTGATGCGTCTGCGTCATTCCATTCTCCTAAAGAATTAATAATCTCTGCAGCATCTTCTTGAGTCGGAGCGTTATTTGGTTCTTCAGAGCTCCAGGAGTCATATTCAAGGTTATAATTGTCTCCTAAATTTACTTCTCCATTAACAGATACTTTACCCTCATTAGTTTGAAGGTCTCTAGCAACCAATTGTTTTTCTGATGGCAGCGTATTGAAAGTAATCTGTGCGCTTAAATTATTAATAGAAAAATAAATTAATACTACTACTAGTTTTTTCATTTAGGGTTATTTTTTTTAAACAATAACCCTGCTTAGATAAAAGCAGGGTTAAGGGTTAAATAATTTAAAGTTTAGTCTTATTTTACAAGCTTTTTAAGCTCATCAATTTGTTCTTGTTGTTCTTTAATTGCGTTAATTAGCACTGGTATCAGTCCTTGGTAATTTACAGACAATGTTTTGTCTTTATCATTAGTAGTTTTCACTAGTTCTGGAAATGCTTTTTGTACATCTTGCGCTAGCAAACCTATTTTAGACTTAGTTTCGTTAGTCTTCATTGTGTAGCTTTTACCATCAATCAGTAACAATTTAGCAAGCGTACTACCTAAAGAGATAATATTAGACTTTAATCTTGCATCTGAGTTTATTGTCAAATCACCTGAAAGTGTTGCAGAACCATCGTAGTTAACCACAAATGCATTTGAAGGATTATCTCCTCTCTCTGGTACAGTGTCACCAGTAGTAGTATCTATTTTAATATCTCCATTTCCAATCACAAATGCAACCCCTGCCGGTGCACCTGAACTAGCTCCATTCACGTAATAGTATTGATTAGCTGTTGGGTCTCCAATACCTGCAGCATTATTGACTCCAATAGCTAACATACCTAAATTATCTGAAATTGTTCTATAACCCATTGAAGTGGACGCCTGATTTGTGGCACTAGTTCCTCTATTTAAAGCCATCGATGCATCCGCAGAAGCTGTATTATATTTTCCCATTGCAGTAGCACTGCCACCAGTACCCGCAATAGCATTTGTATCGCCAGCTACATTTTGATATCCAGATGTAAAGTTTGTTGATCCCCAAGCCATATTTTCTTGTCCCAAAGCAACTGATCCTGCGCCGGCTGCATGGTTTTTAAACCCTATTGCAACCGTGCTTGCGCCTTCTGCCCAGTTTTCTTTTCCAATTGCGATAGTCGCATCGCCAGTCGCATAATTGTAATTACCCAAAGCTACAGAAGAATCTCCAGAAGCAGTGTTTCTAAAACCTGTGGCAGTTGATTTATTTCCGATCGCTCTAGAAGCATAACCTGCTGAGAATTGACCTACGTTACCACCATCAATTCCGCCAGCTTGACTGTCCTGAGGACCTGCTATAGTGTTAAATCCCAGTGCTACTGAACCAAGACCAGAAGACCTGTTATATGCATTGGCTCCAAAAGAACCCCAACCAAGAGCTCCAAAACCTGCAGAAAGAGTGGATTTTGATCCATCTCCTAAGGTATAAAGTGGGTGACCAGACTCAGTGAAATTTCCAAAACCTGTAGCTTGTTCTGTAGACAATTCAGAAATTATTAAATCAGCTGCCCAGTCTCCAATGTTTCCAAAGTTAGGAAGACCATCATTACCATTATTAGAGTTTCCGTTTCCACCACGTGAGGCTGGACCTGAAGATCGATACATTCTTCCGCTTTGGGTTTCTTGACTACCATTCTCCACAAAAACAAGGGCAGACTTTTTTTCTGCATCTGCAACTTGTGAAAAAGAGTAATTAAATGTAAATGCAATAGCAAGTATTAAAGTGAATTTTATTTGATTTTTCATCGTTTTATTATTTTAAAGTTATTAATAGCATTGTTTGAATCTTTAGCACTTAGGATGTAAGTCCCTTGGTCTAAGTTTGAAATATTGATTGTTTTAGAACTAGATTTTAACACTTGTTGCCCTAAAACATTAAATAAGGTTAGTTGTAAATCTCCCGAGTAGTCTACCTTAATGATTGAAGAAGATGGATTTGGGTAAATTCTAATAGCCATATCTATCGTTTCTTCAACTGACAAACTATTTATAGCCCCTACTGTAACCTGTTTTATTTGAAGGGGAGATGTAAATGTTCTTGTTACTATGTAATCTGCAGAATCAGTGTCTAAATACTCGGACCATTCCGAACTTGTTGAATCGTAGACGTACATAGATGCATCGTGCGTTAGATTGTTCATATCGCTATCTACATAGTTATAGGATATAGTTCCTGAAAAGTTTTCTATGTCAGTATCTAGTGTATAGACTTTTTTCATAGATTGTGTATTACTTAATGATACAGCTGTCAACTCTTTTGAAATTTGTGTTTCATTAATAGTATAATTTGAACTTGGTTTTAATTCCAATCCAGAGACATTAAGAGTCCCTTCACTGTTAATGTTTAAAGCACGACCTGCTCCCACAGTAAGTATAGTGGTCTGTGCACTTAGATCAGAAATAAATGCTATTATTAAAAGAAGAAAAACCCTTTTAATAACACTTTGTTTTCTTTGAAATGTAATTTTTTTCATATAGGTTATTTTTAGTTGCATATTTGCGACTATCGCAAATTATAGTTAATCTTAAAAGACAATAAAGAAGAGCAAAATAATTTAATAAATTTAGATTGTACGATCCTAAATTTAAATAAAAATCGATGTAAAACTTTATACTTTTTAATTATCTAAATATACCATACAACAATTAATAGTTAGATTAAGTGTCGATTAATAGCTGATTAATTTTGGTATTTTTTAATTAATTCCTATTTAATTAACGTAATATAAAGATATTTCTCAATAAACATATGATTTATTAACTATATTTACAAAACAACCTTTCGAACTTTTAATCAATTCCTATTAAATGATAAGTCAGTCTTTATTATATTTTACCAAAAAACACATAACATTTATTTTTCTATTTGTATTTGTAAGTCTTTTTGCTCAACAAAATCGATTGATATCGGGAAACATAATTGATGTTAACAACATTCCCATAGCCGGAGTAAATATTCTAGATGAAAGCAACTCACGTAATGGTGCCATTTCAGACTTCGACGGAAACTTCTCAATCTTGGTTACTCCAAATTCTACTTTAACATTTAGTTATGTGGGCTATGAAACACAAGTCGTCAAAATTACAACAGAAACTATTTTAAAAATTATATTACAGGAAGATCTCTCATCTCTTGAAGAGGTTACAGTAGTCGCTTATGGGAAACAAAAAAAATCCAGTGTTATAGCAGCAGTAACATCGATAGAGCCAACAGAACTTAAAACTTCTTCAAGTAACTTAACAACTGCATTAGCGGGGCGTGTCGCAGGAGTAATTGCTTACCAAAGAAGTGGAGAACCAGGAAGAGACAATGCTGAATTCTTTATTAGAGGTGTTAGTACCTTTGGATATGCAAGATCTCCACTGATTCTTATAGACGGCATTGAAACAACCTCTACAGATTTAGCTCGATTGCAACCAGATGATATTGCTAGTTTTTCTATAATGAAAGATGCAACTGCTACATCACTATATGGAGCAAGGGGAGCAAATGGCGTTATTTTGGTAACCACAAAAGTTGGAAAAGAAGGAGTGGTTAAAGTTAATGTGCGTTACGAGAAATCATATTCTGCTCCAACACGATCTCTTGAAATAGCCGACCCAATCACATACATGACACTACATAACGAAGCTTTAGTTACTAGAAATGCTTTAGGAGGTAGAATATATTCTTTAGAAAAAATATTAATATCGAAAGATCCAAATAGAAATAAAATGGCCTATCCAACTGTGGATTGGTTTGATGAATTACTTGAAGATTATACCTTAAATAGTAGATTTAACTTCAATATAAGTGGTGGTGGTAAAATTGCCAAATATTACTTAGCAACTACTGTAAATACAGATAACGGAAACTTAAAGGTTGACCCTCGAAATGATTTTAATAATAATATAAATTTTAAACGTATTTCGTTGAGATCTAACATTAATGTTAACCTAACCCCAAGCACAGAAGTAGCTCTAAAATTTAATGGAAATTTTGATGATTATATTGGACCGATAGATGGTGGAGAAGCAACATACAGAAAGGCAATGCAAGCAAATCCTGTTTTGTATCCTAAATTTTATGAGCCAGATTTACAATTTCAAAACTCATCTCATGTGCTTTTTGGAAATGCAGGTCAATTTGGAGATTACTTAAACCCATATGCAGACTTGATGAGAGGTTATAAAGATGAGAGTTACAACAACTTTTTAGCAACAGTTGAAGTTAAGCAAAACTTAGACTTTTTAACAGACGGTCTAACGGCCAGATTACTAGCAAATACATCACGCTATTCTTTTTATAACTTAGAAAGACGTTATAATCCATTTTATTACTCGCTCGGAAACTATGATTTTCAAAGTGATCAATACACCTTAGTTGCATTAAACCCAGACCAAGGGACTGAATATTTAGAATACAATGAGGGAACTAAAATTATAACGAATTCCACCTATTTTGAAGGCTCTATAAACTACAAGAAAACATTGAATGAGAAACACGAACTTTCTGGAATGTTAATTGGAATTTTAAGAGAGCTTAAATATGCCAATGCTGGAAACCTTCAAAGCTCATTGCCCTACAGGAATATTGGGCTTTCAGGTAGATTTACGTATGCTTATGATGATAAATATTTCACTGAATTTAATTTTGGCTACAATGGTTCAGAACGATTTGCTAAGTCAGAACGTTTTGGGTTTTTCCCTTCATTTGGACTTGGATGGTATGTGTCAAATGAGAAATTTATGGAGCCAATTTCAAATGCCATAACTAAGTTAAAATTCAAAGGTACCTACGGACTTGTTGGAAATGATCAAATTGGAAGTGCCGATGATCGGTTTTTCTATATTTCTCAAGTCAACCTAAGTAATGGCGGATTTGGTTCTAATTTTGGGCAAGAATTCGGCACTTATATTAATGGGGTCAGTATTGATCGTTATGCAAATGATAAAATTACATGGGAAAAAGCAAGTATGTTAAATGTTGGCCTTGAGTTAGGTTTATTTGGAGTCATAGATATCCAAGCTGATTATTTTACCGAATACCGTTCTAATATTTTGATGGATAGGGCTCAAATACCTGCATCTATGGGATTACAAGCGCCCTTAAGAGCAAATGTAGGAGAAGCTTCCTCTAGAGGTTTTGAATTTACTGTTGATTATAAGGACAGTCTAAGTGAAAACTTTTTTGTATCTGCAAGAGCTAACTTTTCTTTTGCAACTAGTAAATACGAAGTTTACGAGGAATTAGATTATAGAAACGCAGGTTTGCCTTGGCGCTCAAGAATTGGACTTAATTTATCTCAACCCTTTGGGTATATAGCTGAGCGTTTATTTATTGATGAAGCTGATATTGCAAATTCCCCATTACAAACTTTTGGAGACTATATGGCTGGAGACATAAAATATAAAGACATTAATAATGACGGGGTTATAGATATCAATGATGAAGTTGCAATTGGGTACCCAACAACCCCAGAAATAATTTACGGTTTTGGTATCTCTAGTTCCTATAAAAGTTTTGATTTATCGTTCTTTTTTCAAGGATCTCTTAACTCTTCATTTTTTATAGATGCGTATAATACATCGCCATTTATTGATACTAGCGGAAGTGCTATTGGAAATAATGCACTCTTGAATGCATGGGCTAACAACCATTGGTCAGAAAACGACAGGAACCTTTATGCGGCATGGCCACGACTGTCAGACCAACTAGTAGATAATAATAATCGAAATAGTACCTGGTGGCTTAGAGACGGATCTTTTCTAAGACTAAAATCTGTTGAATTTGGCTATTCAATTCCAGATCGTTTAGCTTCACGAGTTAATTTATCATCTGCAAGGATTTATATTACTGGTTCAAACTTACTCACTTTTAGTAAGTTTAAATTATGGGATGTGGAAATGGGTGGTAACGGTCTTGGGTATCCAATACAGCAAGGAGCTAATATTGGTATAAATTTAAATTTTTAATCACTTAATATGAGAAAAATTTTTATAATTTTCATTTTAACTTTTACTTCCTGTCAAAAAGACTATCTTGATGTTGTCCCAGATAATATTGCAACAATTGATTTAGCGTTTAATACGCGATCCTCTGCAGAAAACTTTCTTGCAACTTGTTACAACTATATCCCAGAACATGCGCATGTGGAGCAAAATTTTTCCATGCTAGCCGGAGATGAAGTATGGTATTATGCCGAAAACGATTTTTATATGAACAATGAAACAAGTTTTCGCGTAGCTAAAGGCATGCAAAACTCTTCTAGCCCATATTTAAATTATTGGGAAGGCGGTCGAGGGGCTCCACGCAGTCTATTCATTGCTTTAAGAGATTGTAATATATTTTTGGAAAATTTAGTAACTGTTCCCGGACTCGAAGAACAAGAGCGAATCCGCTGGCTTGATGAAGTTAAAGTTTTAAAAGCATTTTATCATTTTTGGCTTATGCAAATGTATGGTCCAATTCCAATAGTAGACACTAATATATCTGTTAGTGCTCCTTCTTCTGAGACGAATGTCTACAGAGCATCTATTGACGAAGTTGTAACGTATCTAACAGAACTATTAGATGAGGTTATAGAAGCCAATAATTTACCTGGTTTGATAAATTATATTTACACAGAACAGGGGAGGATAACAATGCCAATAGCAAAAGCACTAAAGGCTAAAATTTTAATGCTTAGTGCTAGCCCAATTTTTAATGGAAACTCGGATTTTAGCAGCCTTATTGATAATCAAGGAAATAGTTTAGTGAACCAATCCTATGACCCTCAAAAATGGGTCTTAGCAAAAGATGCACTGTTAGAGGCCATAGAAAGCGCCGAAGCTAATGGACATTCCTTATATCAATTTAATCAGCAACTGCCTATAATTGGTGGGGTTAATGACCAAATAACTCAAGAACTAAGCCTCAGGGCAGCAATTACCGACCCTTATAATTCTGAAATAATATGGGCGTTTTCAGCAGATTGGACAGGGGAATTGCAACAATGGTGTCAACCAAGGTGGACTTCAGATCACTCTGCATTATTTGGTTACACAAAAAAATCACACGCTCCTACATTAAATATGGTAGAAACTTTCTACACTCGTAATGGAGTGCCAATTGATGAAGACATTTCCTGGGATTATGGGAATCGATTTGATGTTATTCAAACACCCATATTAGACGCTAACAATGAGAATTATCACGAGTTTTACATTGAAAACAATTATGACACAGCAAAACTCCACATCTTTAGAGAGCCGCGATTTTATTCTACTTTAGGATTTGATGGTGGTAAGTGGTTTTCGTTAGAGACCGAAAATATAAATAATATTCCGCATTTAAATGCAAAATCAGGAGCCCCTTCCGGAAAACAAGGATTTGAAATTTATTCAATTACAGGGTATTTTGCAAAAAAACTAGTGAACTATGAAAATATAATTTCACTAGAGGGTTCTACCATTAGGGGGTATTCATTTCCTATTATCAGACTCTCTGATTTATATTTGATGTATGCTGAAGCTTCTAACGAAACAAAAGATGCTCCCGATGCTGATGTTTATGAATACATTCAAAAAGTAAGAGACAGGGCTGGATTGGATGAAGGAGGTGACTTGGTTAGCACATGGCAAACGCACTCTTCGAACCCTAGCAAACCAATCACTAAGGATGGAATGAGAGAAATTATACATCAAGAAAGAATGATTGAACTAGCACTTGAAGGACATCGCTACTGGGATTTAAGACGCTGGAAACTAGCAGGTGAATATTTTAGCAAACCAATAAGAGGTTGGAATATATTTAAGCCTGATGTCGAAGGCTTTTATGAAGTTGAAAATATATTTTACAGAAACTACTTAACTAAAGACTATTTGTGGCCTATTAGCCAAACAGAGTTGCTAAGAAACCCTAACTTAATTCAGAATCCAGGATGGTAAAAACAATAAATATTATTAAACAGAAAATGGAAAAAATAAATATTTACTTAGTGTATTCACTAACATATATATTCTTAATTTTGGGATGTACTGAAGAGGAACGCACTGCTTACGGATCTGATGGAATTCCACCCGATGCTGTGATAATTAACTCTGTTGAAAACACACCCGGCGGAGCTATTATTAGATTTACTCCACCAACTGACCAAGACTTGTTATACATAAGAGGTGCCTACAATGACGAAAATGGCATTTCAAAGCAAGTAATAGTTTCTTCGGTTATAGATACTTTAAATATTATTGGTTTTGGACAGTCTGGGGACTATTCCGTGGACGTTACTGCTATAGATACAGGAGATAATGAATCAGTAGCAGTTACCACCACAATTTCTCCTTTAGAAGCACCAATACATGCCATATTGGAATCTATTGAAGGAACTCAAGATTTTGGGGGAATTAATATATCTTATCTAAACCCTACTAGAGCTGAAGTTTCACTTAATATGTCTATTTTAGACCTAGACGGTAACCAAGTATTTAAAGAGTCTTTTTATACAAGCCAAGCGAATAGTTCTTATAGCTTTAGAGGATACGACCCCATACCGACAACTTTTATTATTTATGTTGAAGATCGTTGGGGTAATCAAACCATAACAAAATCATTAGAAACTACTCCATTGCAGGATGTGTTTTTGGATAAAGGCTATTTTTCCGTTCAACCAATGCCTGGAGATGAAAGCTTCAGTGAATATGGTTTCTCTGCAAATCAAATGTGGGATGGATCATGGAGCAGTCAATGGAACTGTGGACACACCAATTTTTTAGCCCTTCCGCACCAGTTAACTATTAATTTAGGAAAAACTGTTAAATTAAATCGATTTAAATTGTACCAGCGAGGCGGTACAGAATTATACAAACATGGGAATCCAAAGAGGTTTCAAATTTATGGCCGAGAGAATCTAGATAATTTACCAATTTACAGCCCTTCAAACCCTGGGGATGGCTGGATACTTTTAGGCGAATTTGAATCTTTTAAGCCCTCAGGATTACCCCCAGGTTCAAACACTGAAGAAGATTATTTATTTCAAGATAATGGAGAGGATTTCGTTTTTGATTTTAACGCACAACAATACAACATTAAATACATACGATTTGTAAACTTAGAATCTTGGAATAACCAAATGGTATCGGTAATTGGAGAACTTTCATTTTGGGGAGGTCTCGTTGAATAATATAAATTAAATGATGAAAATATTTAAAACTAAACCATATTTGTTGCTTTTTTTATTTGGATTATCGCTAATATTCCAGCGCTGTGGTGATATAGAGTCCATTCATGAGCAGTATCTAAATGGAGAAACTATCTATGCAGGACGTTTAGACACCTTAACCATTAGACCTGGATATTACAGAGCTCAGTTAGAGGGTTATACCCAATTTCTTGGAAATTCAAATCAAATTATTATAGAATTTAACGGCACAACACAAACGTTAGATATTAATAACGATGAAGAAATTTATGCTGCTATATTATCTGAATTAGGGGAAGAAAGTTATGAATTTAATGTAACTACCAAAGATCCCGATGGTAATTTATCAATCCCACAAACGGTGGCAGGCTTTGCAATTGGAGATGAATTTGTTTCAAATCAAGATCCTAGAGATATTATTGACTACAGCTTTGATACCGATGGTAATTTCGTAAATTTCAGTGCAAATGCTGAATCTGAACATGTGATTTTTACCACCGTAGATTACGAGAACGAAGCGAACGAAATTGTGAGAGATACTGCTTTTTTTGAGGATAATAGAATTAAATTAAATGATTTTAAACCTTTAGGGGATATATCTTCTAAATCATATTTATTGTCGGGTGTCAATGGAATTGATACTATTCCACTTCCAGCAAATGATTATATATTGCCAAATTTACCGTACAGTGAGCTCGATAAAAGTTATTTTCAACTCATACAAATGCCAAGCGATAACTTAGGGACCAATAACAATGCAAACCCAGAACTTTATCTATTTGATGGCGACGGTTCATGGTCTGGTGATGACACCTTCTCCTATTTTTCAAATCCAGGAGACATGCCACACCACTTCACTATAGATTTAGGAGTGATGACCACACTCAGAAAGGTGAAACTAGAAATGCCTGACCCAAATTCCTCGGCTCAAAATAATGCAACTGAAGTGCAAATATGGGGTCGTGATGGTCTTGAATTTGCAGAGACAAGTGCAAATACTAACGCCGCTTTTTATAATTCAGGCTGGAGTCTTTTGTATGAGGGAACCGTAGACGGTGCTGCGATGTCTAGTAATAGTTTTTTAGTCAGTCCTGCAAGCCAAGTACGATATATTAGATACCGCGTCTTATCCACGGTTGGAAACACCAATTCGCAGTTAACAGAAATGACTCTATATGGACAAGATACTAAGGCTATAGTTCTTGATAAATCTTTGTTCTCCATGTCATTAATGCCTAGCGATAACCCAGGTACATCTTATGGCGGAAATCCTTCTAATTACTTATGGGATAACAACGGTTTTTGGTCTGGAAATGATGCTTATGGGTATCACTCAGGAGAAAATGCCGTCCCAGGACATTTTACAATAGATTTAGGCGTTACGACTCAATTATCAAAATGTAAAATACACTTTAGAGATCCCAATAACTTTTCTGGAAATAATCCCACTCAGTTAGAGATTTGGGGAAGACCCACTCTTGAAGGTGGAGAAACATTTCCAGTATTTCAATCCATTGGAAACACAGTGCTTTCTGACTCAGTTACAACTGAAAGTTTTGAAAATGCAGGCTGGCAACTAATTGTAGACCAAAGTATCAGCGGAGGTGACCTGCAATCTATTGAATTTGATTTTCCTCCTGGACCATTCTCAAAATTCATCCGATTTAGGTACACTTCAACCGTTGGAAATCAAGCATTTCAATTAATAGAGATGGAGCTTTCAGGTTATGGGGCAATTACAAATTAGATACTGATTATTTGTTAGTTTAAAGTTAACATCACAACTAAAAATAGATTGAGATTATAATCTACCAATTTTATACCAATTAAAAAATATAACACATGAGACATTTTAATTTAAAAAATATTTTTGCCGTAATTGCTATTATATTAACAAGTTTCGGCTTTAAAAGTTTGAAACCGAATAATTATATAAAATATGTGGACCCCTTTATAGGTTCAGGAGGTCATGGACATGTTTTTGTAGGCGCTAATGTGCCATTTGGAGGCGTACAAGTGGGGCCTACAAATTTTAATAAAGGATGGGATTGGTCATCATCCTACCATTACACAGATAGTATTGTTAAAGGGTTTTGCCATTTAAATGTTAGTGGTACGGGAATGTCAGATTTAGGAGAACTCACAGTTATGCCAGCGATAGGAGAATTAAAAATTAATGCAGGTACTCAAGACAGACATCTAAAGGGATATGCCTCTTTGTATTCAAAAGATAAAGAGAGTGCAAGCCCTGGATATTATAAGGTCATGTTAGATCGGTATGATATTAAAGTTGAATTGACAGCCACCGAACGCTCTGGATTACATAAATATACTTTTCCTGAATCTTCGGAATCAAGGATCATTATAGATTTAGGTGAAGGAAGTGCTGATCGACCAACCGACACCTATCTTAGACAAATTAATGATACTTTATTTGAGGGGTATCGATTTTCATCAGGGTGGGCCTCTGATCAAAGAGAATTTTTCTCATTAGTGGTTTCTAAGCCTGTCAATGATTTTATGATTTATAATAATGGAAGAAAAGTCAAAGCCTCTGAAAAAAAAGGAGAATTTTTAAAAGGTTTTTTAGAGTTTTCTACTAAAAAGGGTGAAGTGATTTATTTGAAAATGGGTGTTTCTCCGGTAAGCTCAAGCAATGGATTAGATAATTTAATGACAGAAATTCCAGGATGGGATTTCAATAAGGTGTTAAAAGATGCAGAAGACAAATGGAATAAAGAACTTTCAAAAATTCATATTAAAACAAAAGACAAAGCTAAAAAGAGAGTCTTTTATACTGCAATGTATCACCATATGATTGCCCCTAATCTATTCCAAGATCTTAATGGTGAATACCGTGGGACTGATAAAAAGGTATATAAAGACACCTCCTTTACCAACTATACTTTATTTTCTCTTTGGGATACCTATAGGGCTGCACATCCATTGTATACCATAACACATCCTGAAAGAGTGAGTGATATGGTCAATTCTATGGTTAAAATATTTGAGCAGCAAGGTAAATTACCTGTATGGCATTTAAGAGGAAACGAAACTAATACGATGCCAGGTTACAGTGCTATTCCTGTTGTTGTTGATGCCTGCCTAAAAGGATTTGAAGGTATTGATTTGGAAAAAGTATATGCAGCAGTGAAAGAAAGTGCAACTGGAGACCATGAGCCTGGTGTAAAAGACTTGATGAAATATGGATATATTCCTTCAAACTTTATGGCAGAATCTATCGCAAGCACTATGGAATATGCCATTGCAGATTGGGGCATTGCGCAGCTCGCAGCTAAATTAAATAAGCCTAAAGATTACGAGTATTTTTTAAAGCGATCAAAGTCTTACAGAAATTATTTCGATCCTGAAACTAAATTCATGAGAGGGAAAATGGATGATGGTAGCTGGAGAACTCCTTTTGATCCTAAGTCTGCTCAACACAGAGTTAATGATTATTGTGAAGGAAATGCTTGGCAATATTTGTGGTTAACTCCACAAAACCCTGAAGGTCTTATTGAACTACTAGGAGGCGATAAAGGTTTCACCACTAAGCTTGATCAATTATTTAGTATTTCTTCCGATTTAGAAGAAGGATCATCAATGGACATCACTGGACTTATTGGTCAATATGCACACGGAAACGAGCCTAGCCACCACACCACTTACATGTATGCTTATGCAGGAGAGCAATATAAAATACCCGAAAATGTAAGATATATAACTAATAATTTGTATTCAGACCAACCAGATGGTTTGAGTGGTAATGAAGACTGCGGACAAATGTCTGCTTGGTATATATTTTCTTCTATGGGCTTCTATCCAGTTAATCCTTCAAATGGTGCATATGTTTTTGGAAGCCCCATATTTGACCAAGTTGACCTCAATTTAGGAAATGGCAAAAGCATGAAAATCATAGCAGAGAATAATTCTGACTCTAATATTTATATTCAGGAAGTTACACTTAATGGTGCTGAACATAAATACTCTTACATAACACATAAAGATTTAGTCAAAGGAGGAGTGTTAAGGTTTGTAATGGGCTCAACTCCTAACTTAGATTTTGGAAAAGAACACAAATACAGACCCAAATCTATGGTTTATTAGTTCTAATATTTTTGAGAAGTGAATTATGACTAACACTATAAAATCAAACATACTAAGCAAATTTCTTATAATTTATTCATTTATTCGATAAATTTTTTATTTAAACAATTTTCAGATAAATTAATCAAATTAAACATAATTTAATCTCTCATTAATCGGAGATTAATTCCTTATTTAATTTGTTGATATTATATTTAAGAATTATAAAAATAAACATTAAAAGAACTCAATTTAAATTCATGATCGAAAATACATATTTCATTGATTTATCTTTTAGGTATAATCTTAAAATATTTCATGATATAAATCTTAAAACTTATTTTCTTAATTTTTTGCTGCTAATTTCAGTTAATTTTTCTGTTAGTGCTCAGCAATTATCTAAAGTTGTCGATCCGCAAATTGGTTCTCAAGGCAATGGATTAGGCTGTGGTTATAATTTTGTTGGAGCGACTTACCCCTTTGGAATGATTCAGTTTACTCCGAGCTTTTTTTCTCCTCATAAAGGTTTTGTTATAAACCAGTTAAGTGGAGCGGGGTGTCCACACATGGGTAATTTTCCTGTCTTACCAATTTCAGGGCTACTTAAAAGCTCTCCTAGCAACATGGATAGTTTTAAAAAATATGAATTGATAAATGAAGCGCATGCAGGTTTTATATCTCTTCAAATGCCAGACCATACAACTGCTAGATTGACAGTAAACAAACGTTCAGGTGTAGCAAATTTTAAGTTTGATAAATCAACAAAAGTGGGTACAGTTATTATTGGATCTGGGTCTAGTTCTACTGATATAAACGCTGCAATGGTTACAATTACTTCAGATTCAAGTTGTGAAGGATTTGCCGAAGGTGGAGATTTTTGTGGTTCTTCAACAAACTATAAACTGTACTTTGTGGCCGAATTTGATAGACCATCAACCTCTAGTGGTACATGGGAAAAAAATGTATTATCAGAAGGGGTAAATGAAGCATCTGGAAAAAAATCAGGAGCTTATTTTTCATTTGATACAACTACAAATAGTGAAGTTAATTATCGGATATCAATTTCGTATGTTTCAATAGAAAATGCCAAAGAAAACTTAAAGGCTAGCTGTATTGAAGGTGGTTTTAGTGCCTACCAAAAAAACGCAGAGACCGCATGGGATTCTAGCTTGTCAAAAATTGTAATCGAATCTCCAAGTAAAGATCGTAAAATTCAATTTTACACCCATTTATATCACTCTTTAATCCATCCTAACATTGTGAGCGATGTAAACGGAGACTATATGGGGGCTGATTTTAAAGTATATAAAACCAATCTAGATGCACAATACAGTTCATTTAGTGTTTGGGATACCTACCGAACTCAAGCTCAATTGCTTGCTATCTTATACCCAGATCAAAGCAGTGATATGATGCAGTCGTTGGTTGATTTTGCAGAACAAAGCGGTGGGTATGGTCGTTGGATTTTAGCAAATATTGAAACAGGAATCATGCAAGGAGACCCAACACCAATTCTTATTTCAAATTCATATGCTTTTGGAGCCACAAAGTTTGAACTAAATAAGGCCTATAACTACATGAAGCGTGGAGCTACTATCCCACTTTTGCGTTCTCAAGATCAGGAAATAAGACCTTATTTGACTGAATATATGAGAGATGGTCATACGTTTGCATCAATGATGTTGGAATACACTTCCTCAGACTTTGCTATTGGACAATTTGCACTTCAAGCTTTAAATCTCAAAGTGGATGCTAATTATTTTATAGATAGATCTCAAAATTGGAAAAATATCTATAATCCAAAAAATAAATGGTTGAATTCTAAATATCCTAACGGTAAATGGAAAGATATTGAGCATGACTGGAGAGAAGCGACTTACAAGAATTATTTTTGGATGGTTCCCTATAATCTAAAAGAATTAATTGACACCCTTGGAGGTTCTAAGGTTGCTGAAAAACGTCTAGATACTTTTTTTGAGCGTTTAGACGCCTCATACGATGATGCTTGGTTTGCTGCTGGAAATGAGCCTGATTTTCAAGCGCCATGGATTTATAATTGGACCGATGCTTCTTACAAGACATCTGAAGTTGTTCACCGAGTTTTTAATGAAATGTATACAAGTGAACCAACAGGATTGCCTGGCAATGATGACTTAGGTACTATGGGGGCATGGTATGTATTTGCTTCTATTGGAATGTATCCAATGATTCCAGGTGTGGCAGGGTTTTCTGTTAACACGCCTCAATTTGAAAAAGCAATAGTAAATTTACCTCAAGGACTATTAACAATTAATGGAGGTTCTACTGAAAAAAATTACATTAAATCCTTAAAAATTAATGGAAAGAAATACAAGTCTTCTTGGGTCGATTGGGATTTAATTAAAAATGGTGGCACCATAGATTTCGAATCTTCTACAACACCTAATAAAACGTGGGGAGAAAATAAAGAGTCACCTAGCTTTAACTAGGTAAAATAACTAATCTTACACGCCTCCAAACAAATAAATATAATAAATGAAAATAATTAAAATTCTGCTCTGTATATTAGTAATTATATCCTTTAAGGCTAATGGTCAAAACCACTCCGTTAGTCTTGTAGATTTTGTAAATCCTTTAGTGGGATCTGACTCCGCTTTTGAATTGTCTAATGGAAATACCTATCCTGCAATTGCAACACCTTGGGGTATGAACTTTTGGACCCCTCAAACGGGCGAAATGGGCAATGGATGGGGGTATACTTACGACGCTAATAAAATTAGAGGCTTTAAGCAAACACATCAACCCAGTCCTTGGATTAATGATTATGCCTCTTTTTCATTGTTTCCTGAAACGGGAAAGCTTGAAATTAACGAAGATAAACGAGCTTCATGGTTTTCACACAAAGCAGAAATTAGCAAGCCACATTACTATAAAGTCTATTTAGCAGATTATGATGTCACTACCGAAATAGTTCCAACTGAACGTGGAGCACAATTTCAATTCACATTTCCAAAAACTGACAATGCCCATGTATTAGTAGATGGCTTTTTTAAGGGTTCAATGGTGAAAGTCTTCCCTGAAGAACGAAAAATTATAGGGTATTGTCGCAATAATTCCGGAGGGGTTCCCGAGAACTTTCATAATTATTTTGTGATTTATTTTAATAAAGATTTTGAAGCTTCTCAAACATGGGAAACCAATAAAAAATCCAAAGCTGATAACAATAAGTTAAGTCAGGCATTAGTTGCAGAAGGCTATCATGTCGGAGCTGCTTTAAGCTTTAAAACAGAAAATAACGAAAAAATATCAGCAAAAGTAGCATCCTCTTTTATTAGTTTAGAACAAGCAGAACTGAACTTAAGTAGAGAAATTGGTACAGATACTTTTGATCAAACAAAAACCAAAGCTGCAGCAGTGTGGAATACAGAACTAGGTAGAATAGAAATTGAAGGGGGGACTGTTGAGCAATACAGAACCTTTTACACGGCGCTGTACAGAGTCTTATTGTTTCCAAGAAAGTTTTATGAGCTTAATGCTGCTGATGAAGTCGTTCATTACAGCCCTTACAACGGTAAGGTACTTTCGGGCTATATGTTTACAGATAATGGCTTTTGGGATACCTTTAGAGCCGTGTTTCCATTTTTCACAATCATGTATCCAGATTTCACCAGTAAGGTTATGCAAGGCTTGGTTAATACTTACAACGAAAGTGGTTGGTTACCAGAGTGGGCAAGTCCTGGACACAGGGATTGCATGGTTGGGTCCAACTCTGCAATCAATATAGCCGATGCTTATTTAAGAGGAATTCGAGGCTATGATATTGAAACGCTTTACGAAGCAATTTTAAAAAATAGTAAAAGTGTAGGCCCTGTGAATTCTGTAGGACGCTATGGCGCAGATTATTATAACGATTTAGGCTACATTCCTTACGATGTAGGGGTTAACGAAAATGCTGCACGTACCCTAGAGTATGCCTTTGCAGATTGGAGCATAGCCGAACTCGGAGTTGCTTTAAATAAGCCTCAAAAAGAGATTGATTTATTTAGAGGTAGAAGTTTAAATTATAAACAGTTATTTGATCCAGAAATTGGGTTTATGCGGGGCAAGAATAAAGATGGAAGTTGGGCTAAAACATTTACACCAGACAAATGGGGAGACGCATTCACCGAAGGTTCATCTTGGCATTGGACTTGGTGTGTATTTCATGACCCAATTGGATTGGCTAACTCTTTTGGTGGTATTGAAAAAATGCGTAACCGTTTGGATGCAGTTTTTACAGCAGCACCAACATTTAATGATTCATATTACGGACAGCAAATCCACGAAATTACTGAAATGCTAGTAGGGGATATGGGTCAATATGCACATGGGAATCAACCTATACAGCATGCTATTTATTTATATAATTGGCTTGAGCAACCATGGAAAACGCAAATGCATGCTAGAGAAATCATGGATAAACTATATTCTTCTGCTCCGGACGGCCTATGTGGCGATGAAGATAATGGACAAACTTCTGCTTGGTATGTTTTTTCGGCAATAGGTTTTTATCCAGTAACTCCAGGAACAGGTCAATATGCAATAGGGAGTCCGTTGTTTAAAAATGTGAAATTACATCTTCAAAATGGAAACACATTTGAAATAAAAGCGCCAAAGAATTCGAAGGATAATATATACATTAACGCGATTTACAAAAATAAATCTCCCTATACCAAAAATTATATTACTTATCAAGATATTATGAATGGTTTTGTTTTTTCTACAGATATGAGTTCTAAACCGAATAGGAACTTAGGGATTGAGCAATCTTCAAAGCCATACTCAATGAGTCAGAATTGATGTTGCTAAAATTAATACAAAAAGCTTCTTATGATTAATAAATTAACCTTAATGCTTTTTTCTGTATTTTTTTGTACGCTTTCTTTTTCTCAAGAAATAAGTGTAAAGAATCCTCTACAACTCAATGCACTGTTTTCTGATCATATGGTTTTACAACAAAGCGCCAATGTATCATTATGGGGTACCTGTACGCCAAATGAGGTGGTCTACGTTACAGGTAGTTGGGGAGGAAAATCGAATACGATAGTAGATACTAATGGCCATTGGAAATTAGATTTAGAGACTCCCGAAGCTGGAGGACCCTTTACCATTGAAATACAAACTAAATTTCATAAAAAATCGTTAGTCGATATTATGATCGGAGAAGTTTGGCTTGCTTCTGGTCAATCAAATATGGAAATGCCATTAAGAGGTTGGCCTCCAAATGATATTATCGATAATTCAGAAGAAGAAATACAAAAATCAGATTACTTCGATGTTAGAATGTTTACAGTTCAAAAACAGCTCTCATTAAATCCAATAGGAACATTTAAAGGAAGCTGGAAGGTTTCAAGTCCCGCAACCGCGGGCGAGTTCAGTGCATCAGCCTATTTTTTTGCTCGTCGATTATATAAAACTTTAAATGTTCCTATTGGAATTATTCATACGAGCTGGGGAGGTACTCCTGTAGAGGCTTGGACTAGTAACAAGGTAATAAATAAAATAGGAGATTTTGATTGGTTTTTAAAGACTATGAGCACTGTTGGCCTTCAAAATGAGGCCTCTGATTGGTTTTCAAAGTGGAAATCAATGGCGATTCCATCAGGAGATAAACAATGGGATCAATTAGTTGTTTATGACTCTGAATTCAAACAAGTTGATTATGATGATAGCCAGTGGAGTCAGGTGTATTTACCCGGTCAATTTGATGCGACTAACAAAGCAGATTTTGATGGAGTTATGTGGTTTCGTAAAATAATTCATGTTCGAGATTTAAAGTCAGACTATACGCTAGAAATTGAAGCTATTGATGATATGGACGTTATCTATGTAAACGGAAATAAGGTTGGTAGTTTTTCTGGTGCTAATTATTCAAATTCCAAAAGAGCTTATAAAGTTCCAAAGATACTTTTAAAAAAAGGCGCCAATTCCATAGCCATTCGTGCGATTGATATTGGAGGGCCAGGGACATTCAAAGGCCCTATGCTATTAATTAGCGATTCTGGATCAAAAATTTCATTAGGTGGGTATTGGAGCTACAGAATGGCTGCTGAAATTTATAAAGGAAAGCTTTATTTGTATGGGACTGAGCCCCTTAATTTAAAAAATAAAGCCAACATTGTTAAAGTGAACCCCAAACTTCCATCAGTGTTATTTAATGCTATGATTCATCCACTAATACCCTATACAATAAAAGGCGCTATTTGGTATCAAGGTGAAGAGAATGTGGGGCGTGCAGAAGAATATAAGCAATTGTTTCCTGCAATGATTAGTGATTGGCGTGAAAGATGGAATAATGATTTTCCATTTTATTTTGTTCAAATTGCACCCTTTCGATATCCCAGAGAAAAAAAAACAGCTTTGGACCAATCTCAAAAATTAAGAGAGGCTCAGCGAAGCACCTTAAATATAAAAAATACGGGAATGGTTGTGACCATGGATATAGGTAATTTTAATAATATTCATCCTTCAAATAAACAAGCAGTTGGAAAAAGACTAGCAGGGTTGGCTTTGGTAAATGAGTATGGAAAACAACTAGTAGTTTCAGGCCCCTTATTTAAAAATATAATAAGACGTGGAGAGACTATCGTTGTTAATTTTGACCAGGTTGGCAGTGGTTTGATTTCACAAGGCGATCTAAGGGGCTTCGAAATAGCCGGAGCCGATAAGGAGTATAATATTGCAAAGGCGAAAATTATTGATAACACTATAGAACTTTCTGCCTCGGCAGTTTCTAATCCAAAGTATGCAAGATATGGATGGAGTGACCAAGCAGTTCCTTGCCTTTTTAATCGTGAAGGACTTCCAGCTTCTTCATTTACATCTGAATAAAAATATGATTTTATTAATGCTTTCTTATAGACGTTTTTCAGTAGCAATGAGTATTCATTTGCTGGGTCTTTTTTGTACAAAAATTCATTCACAACAATATATTAGTTCATTTCCTGCTGACCAAACCAGACTAGAAGTTAGAGAGTCTAAAATAGATAGTATTCTCAATGTAATGACTCTAAAAGAAAAAATTTCTATGTGTCATGCTCAGTCTCAATTTAGTTCACCAGGAATCCCTCGATTAGGGATTCCAGAATTATGGATGGCGGATGGTCCCCATGGAATAAGAGCTGAAATAAATTGGTCTAATTGGAATTATTCTGGTTGGACAAATGATTATATTACTGCTTTTCCTGCGTTAACGTGTCTTGCTGCAACCTTTAACCCATCTCTTTCAAATCAATATGGGGCAAGTATTGGAGAAGAAGCACGCTACAGAAAAAAAGATGTTTTGCTAGGACCGGGCGTAAATATATATCGGACGCCACTAAACGGACGAAATTTTGAATATATGGGTGAAGATCCCTATTTAGCGTCTAGAATGGTGGTGCCTTACATCAAAGGGGTGCAAATGAATGGGGTTGCAGCTTGCGTTAAACACTTTGTATTAAACAATCAGGAGGTATGGAGGAATCATATTAATGTTCAGGTTAGTGACCGGGCGTTGTATGAGATATATTTACCTGCTTTTGAAGCTGCTATAAAACAAGGTGAAGCTTGGTCTATAATGGGGGCTTACAATCAATTTAGGGGGCAGCATTGTAGCCACCACGAACTTCTCTTAAATAAAATCCTTAAGACAGACTGGAATTTTGATGGAGTTGTGATTTCTGACTGGGGTGGTACACACAGTACTAAAGAGGCAGCTCTTAATGGACTTGATATAGAAATGGGGTCTCCAATTGATACGAACACATCGCCTAGACAGGCGTTTGATGCTAACTTCCTAGGTACTTCTTTTTTGGAGTTGGTAAAAAGTGGAGAGATTGAAGAGCGTATTTTGGATGATAAAGTGCGAAGAATTCTCCGATTGATGATCCGAACGACTTTAGATTCTGGTCGACCGTTAGGTAAAATAAATAATAGTGAACACAGTCAGGTGGCACGTCAAGTAGCTACAGAAGGGATTGTTCTTTTGAAAAATAATGATGATTTTTTTCCTTTAAATCCAACTAAGAAATTAACGATTGCTGTGATTGGAGAAAATGCGACAAAGTCAATGACTACTGGAGGAGGTTCTTCAGAGTTAAAAGCTAATTATGAAATATCTCCACTTGAAGGTTTACAAAAACGTTTTAAAAACGCCTCTATAGTTTTCTCAAAAGGCTATACATCAGAAGATTCAAATCAAAATCCTAAATCACTTATAAAAGATGCTTTAGTAACAGCTTCTGTAGCCGATGTGGTACTTTTTATAGGAGGCCTAAATAAAAATAGAGGCCAAGATTGTGAAGCTGCAGATCGCCAAGAACTAAAGCTTCCATACAATCAAAATTATTTAATTCGTGAGTTGCAGAAAGTAAATCCAAATATTGGGGTTTTATTAATAAGTGGAAACGCTGTTAGTATGCCTTGGATTTCTGACGTTAAGAGTGTACTGCAAACATGGTACTTAGGGAGTGAAGCTGGAAATGCAATTGCAGATATTATTAGTGGAGATTCAAATCCATCTGGTAAACTTCCATTTTCTTTTCCTGTCAAACTAAACGATAATTCTGCTCATTTTTTTGGTGAATTATCCTATCCCGGGGATGGTGAAACACAATATTACAAAGATGATGTTCTAGTGGGGTACAGATGGCATGACACTAAAAATATTAAACCGTTATTTTCATTTGGACATGGATTGTCTTACTCCTCTTTTAAAATCACAGATATTAAATCGGATAAGAAAATTTATACAGACAATGATAGTATAAATATAACATACAAGCTAAAAAATACGGGAAGTAAGGATGGAGCTGAAGTTGTTCAGGTATATGTTGGAATTTCAAAATCTAAAGTACTAAGAGCCTTAAAAGAGCTTAAGGGGTTTAAAAAAACTTTCTTAAGAGCTGGAAACCAAACGAATGAAATAATTACTATAAATGTGTCTGATTTATCATTTTATGATGAATCTATATCTAATTGGAATTTAGAAAAGGGCAGCTATACAATTTATGTAGGGAATGCCTTAGACGGTATGTCAGATCAAATAAACATCAACGTTAAATAATTAATGTTTAACAAGGTTTTTTTTGAGTTTGTTGGGACTTAGATTAATTCATCGGGTATTTGCTTAATAACATCTTTGTAGGTGCTTGGAAAATTGTCTCCCATAATTTTATTATATCTAATAATATAATCATTAAACTGTTTTTTTGCCTTTAGCGTCAAATCCATGTTATGAAGTGTATGGATTCGATAGTAAAAGGCAGTTTCATTTAAAGAGTCAATATTAAATAAAATTTCTGTAAGTGGGATTATAGGCGAGTAGTCTTTATTTGTATACATATACTTCAGTTGGTTTGGAATAATTTTTAAAATTTCATACTCAAATTCTTTCTTTATTTTATCAAAACATTCATCATTAATTGATAATAAAAATTTTCCTGGACTAATTAAATTAGTCAGTTCGTTTAGGGAGTTATAATCGAGTAAATCATTTCTTAAAGATTCTAATTGAGTCGAAAAACTAAAATAATCACAATAAAATTCATCTTCTATCTCCATAACAAATCGACCTTTATTGTAGATGAGCTCCAAACCGTCTACATCTGTCAGTATATTTCTTAACTGACTGATGATTACATTTTTTAAATTTTTAGCCTTTTGTGGGGTACTATCTGGCCAAAGGGTGGAGTGAATTATTTCAGAGGTTAATCCCGAAACGTCTTTTTGTTTGCTGCTAAAAAGCAGTAGTAAAAACAGTTGTCTGATTTTCGGGCTAAATAGGTATGAAATATCTTTTTTATTTCTATCAATTATTCTAAGACTACCAAATAAAAAAGTAGAGTTAGGTTTAATTTCTGTTGAATTTGTTTTTTGAGGTTTTAATATATTTTGAACTTGAGCTTTGAATTCTTCTTTTTTCTTTTTTCTTATTTTAATAAGATATTTTAAGTAGTATAACACTCCTGACATTAGTAGCAGTATTATAAGTACAAAAATAATTTTTGTATTCGATTTTTTTTCTACAATATAAATGTTCTCTCGAGAAACGGGTTTGTCATTTAATGAATAGATGTTTATTTTATTTGATCCATTTTCTTCAAATTCCTGAGTAACACAAAAAAATTGATTCGTTGAATTGTTTAGGTATAAATTTGCATTAGTCCGAATCTTTTCAGAGATCATAGGAATTGAATCTCCAAATATTTTGTGACTACCATCTTTAATGGAATAGTTATATAGTTGTAAAAATGTAGAAGGATTATATTCAGAATAGCCAATCGTGTAAAACGAGGTTGAGTCTTTGCTAAGCACCATATTCCTTCCAGAAACCATTTTGGTGTTTTCTTGTTTAATATCCCAAAGTTTCTGTACGTTATTTGTTTTTAGATTAATTTTGTAACAATCGTAATAATAGGTTTTACCTATACTTTGTTCTCCTGTCTCATTTCCTTGTCCTCCAAATAATAATAAGTTTTGATTCCCAATTTTAGTCATTCCAGCAAAAAATCTAGGAGAAATGACATCACCTTTAAATGTAACGGTCTCCCATTTGTCATTTTTTATATCGTAAGAGTTAAAAGCATTTGTGAACTTTTGATTGCCATAGCCACCAAATATTAGGTACTTATTTGACCTTGGATTAAAGAATCCGTTGTGATGATGTCTTTGTTGAAATAGTTGAAGAGAACTGTTTTTAGTCCAATACTCTGGAGTTTCTAAGTCAATCGATTCAATTGTCGATTTCCCATCTAAAACATCAGACAGTTCATAAATGTATAATTTATTTTCAATTGGATCTAAAAAACTAGTTCCAAGTCGCATAGGAACAGTTAAAGTATTTTTGAATCTATGAAAAGTATTTTTTTTATTTATATGGTTGTAAAAGTTCAATGTATCTGAATTTTGATAAATGAACCGATTGTTGTTTTCGTCAAAAGTTACGGAAGTAACTTTGTTAAATGATTTGCTACTTATTAACTTCCAATGATAAGACTCTGTAATTAACCAATTTGGATGATCAACAGTTCCATAAAGATGTCCTTCAGAATCGTAAACAGCATTACCTTCACTTTCGTTAAAATTAAAAATAGTTTTATTGTTTTTATTTGAAATGACAAGATCTTTAATAGCCATAGAAGGAACATCTATTACACTCCCGTGTTTTCCGAAGTAAATTTCAGGAACTATTGTATTATTAAATTCATTTTCTAATGATGAAAACAACTTATCATCAACACTAAGAGTAATTTTTTTTGATAAAGAATTGAAATTTAAATTTATTTTCATCCATTTTCTAGATCCGATAAATTCTTTTTCTAATGGAACTGATATTAGTTTTTTAACTCCGTTAAGATTCAGTTTAAGTTCTCCACTACCTTCTGTGTTATCGATATAAACTAATGAATATGAAATTGGATTATTTTTATCTTTTATATTCAAGATGAATCCAAATATCTTAGAATCAATAATAGATAAATTAAAATCAATACTGAATTTCCCTATAAACTTTGGCTGATCGTTTACAAATACATTAAATGAGGTTCTTTCGACAATAGAACTTTCGCTAGAATTAAAGCGAATTCCCTGTGTACTTCCTAATAATGGTATTAAAATTAGGCCAACAAACAGAAATTTATTAAAAAAATTCATCATCTATTTTTATTAAGATATCTAATCTTAGTTACTAAGTTAATTAAATATTTTTAATCAATAAAATAAGATTATAATTATTTTTAGCGATAATTATATTTTAGGTTCAGTTTTCATATTACATTCAACTAGTTTTTTGAATCGATTAAAAATTAATTATATAAAAAATAGTATTACATGATCAACATATTTAATGGATTCCCATATATCGATTTTTGTTTTTTTAAATATATATATATATTAAATAAAGAACAACAAATATTGTTTTTTTATGAAAATAATAAATAATCATATTAATTTTGTAGAACTTAATCTTTAATTAATCATAAAATTAACTCAAATAGTATAAATTTAATAAAAAAAGTAAAAATGAAATTTAACTTATTAATTTTATTTGTTTCTCTATCATTACTTAGTGTTAATAGTAATGCTCAAGAGGCCGTTATTGAAAAGTACTCTAACCTGTCTTTAGATTTTGAAACAAGAGCAACAGATTTAGTCGCACAAATGACGTTAGAAGAAAAAATATCACAGCTAGGAGCAGCAGCACCTGCTATTCCACGCCTAAATATACAGGCATACCATTGGTGGAATGAATGCTTACATGGAGTAGCTAGAGCTGGAATTGCCACTGTTTTTCCACAAGCCATTGGAATGGCAGCTTCTTTTGATATAAATATTATGAGAGAGGTAGCCAATACCATAAGTGATGAGGCTAGAGCAAAACATCATGAAGCACAAAGAAATAAAAATTATGAAATATATACAGGACTAACTTTTTGGTCACCTAATGTAAATATTTTTAGAGACCCTCGTTGGGGAAGAGGACATGAAACCTATGGAGAAGATCCTTACCTAACTGGACAAATGGGAATACAATTTGTAAAAGGATTACAAGGTGATGATCCTAAGTATTTGAAACTTGTATCGACGGCCAAGCATTTTGCAGTCCATAATGGGCCCGAACCTAAAAGACATAGCTTTAATGTACTCCCATCCAAACGGGATTTATGGGAAACTTATTTACCTGCATTTAAAGATCTAATAGTAGATGCGAAGGCCTATTCTGTGATGGGTGCTTATAATCGCGTGGACGGCGAGTCTGCTAGTGCCAGTTGGATGCTTCTAAATGATATTCTTCGAAAACAATGGGGGTTTGAAGGATATGTTGTTTCTGATTGTGGCGCCATAAATGATATATTTGACGCTCACAAAATTGTTAAAACACAAGAACAAGCAGCAGCTTTAGGGATCCGAAGAGGTTGTGATTTAAATTGCGGTAGTGTGTACCAAAGTGCTCTAAAAACAGCTGTATCGCATGGGTTAATCGGAATTAAAGAAATAGACCTTTCTGTATATCGATTAATGTTAGCAAGAATGAAACTTGGGATGTTTGATCCTATAGAACGGGTGCCATTTGCTCAAATTCCGTTTGAGTTAAATAACAGAAAAGTACACGATGATTTAGCCCTTAAGATGGCTCAGAAATCTATGACTTTGTTAAAGAATGATGGTATCCTCCCGTTAAATAAAAACCTTATTAAAAAGATAGCTGTGATTGGACCTAACGCAGATAATATTAATGCTTTGAGAGGTAATTACTATGGTACCCCCTCTAACCCAGTAACTGTTATTAATGGAATAAAAGCTAAATCTGGACCAGAAGTGGAGTTGGTATATCATAAAGGTGTTTCTTTGGTCACAAACCAAAATAAAGATTCTTTAGTGCTTTCTAAGAAGATTTTAAAAGATGTTAAAGCTGCTGATATTGCTATATTTGTTGGTGGATTAGATGCAACTTGGGAGGGAGAGGAAAGTAATGAAATGAGATCAAAAAACGGAGTTGAAGGATTCTATGGAGGAGACCGAACAAAAATTGAACTTCCCGAAGTTCAACTCAATGCTGTAAAAGCTATGATTAAAACTGGCACACCAGTTGTATTTGTTTTACTTGCAGGAAGTGCCATTTCTTTTAATGGCTTGGAACAAGAACTTAAGGGTATTTTAGCTGCTTGGTATCCTGGTCAGCGAGGGGGTGAAGCAATAGCAGATGTTTTGTTTGGGAATTATAATCCAGCTGGAAGGCTACCTGTGACATTTTATTCTTCAACAAGTGAATTACCTAATTTTGAAGATTACAACATGCGTGCTGGTAATGGGTTCACTTACAGGTACTACAATGGAAATGCCATGTATCCATTTGGTCATGGTTTAAGTTATACAAAGTTTAAGTATTCTAACTTAAGAATCAATAAAACAATTTTAAACAACTCAGATGAAGTATTTATTACAGTCAGTATAGAAAATATTGGTGAATTGGATGGTGAAGAAGTTGTTCAGTTATATGTTAAAGATACTGAATCCACTACATGGATGCCACATAAGCAACTTAGAGGGTTTAAACGTATCTTATTGAAGAAGGGAGAAAAAAAAATGGTAGAATTTAAATTAAGCGCAAGCAAAGATCTATGTTATTACGACGCTATAAAACAAAGCTATACTGTTGAACCAGGAGATTTTGAGATTCAAATAGGAAGCTCAAGTAAAAATATTATGTTGAAAAAAATAATTTCTGTAAAACATTAATATTAAAAATGATATGGAATTGATTTAGAATAAAATGATCATTGTTTTTTTTGATTAAAAACTTAAATATTATTCTGGAGTTAATCAAAAAGACAGAGCAAGGAAAAGAAAAAAGTTAAAGGATTTAGCTTCCGCAAACCAACGAATTGAAAATTTACAAGATTTACTGGTAGATGGAACTATAACTCCAAAAGTCTATGGGCAAACATTAAGTCGATATACAAAGCAACGCGATCAAATTACTTCTAATTTAAGTGGACTAAACACCTCAGATTCGGAACATAAGGGTCTTATTAAAATGCATTTCGGTTCTGTCGCATCTAATGTAAGGAAAAATCAAATTTTTTATATTTACAACAAAAAAGATGTTCAAAGGTCACTGTTTTCCTAAAGCAATCATATTACAAGCTGTTTACTTCAAATTAAGGTTTAGT
>Ga0209534_10000860_pt1 | contig 33279 bp, 23 predicted proteins | sample COG_07_FD_184751 | JGI IMG/M metagenome (GOLD analysis project Ga0209534, IMG submission 184751) | Pelagic Microbial community sample from North Sea - COGITO 998_met_07 (SPAdes) (version 2) | ecosystem: Environmental > Aquatic > Marine > Neritic zone/Coastal water | place: Helgoland, sampling...
AAATGGGATTCATCAGGATATGGCGGAAACGCTTGGAAGACTGATGGAGATGCATTTGAAGTAGCGGCTAAGGAATATTTGTTCCTACTAAACTTTGGTATGTTTGAATACTCAAGCCTATGGGACGGTGGAAGCCTTGCTCCTGAGTGGACAGACGATATGCGTACACCAGCAGGTATACAATCTAATAACCCTCTAGGCTATGCATTACACAATACATATATTGCGCCTGTTATTAGTAAACCATCGTTGACAACAATTAGAACTATATTCCAAGACGGTGACGTAGGCGATCCAACTATTGCAGGTGCATCAGGATATAATGTTACTGTTAATAATAAACTTACAACACGTTGGGACGGAACAATAGTGCCTGTAGAAAGTGTTGCTAGAACATGGTGGCAAAATAGTAATCAACGTAGCGCAAGTTTATCAGCATTTGGAAACATACCAGTAAGTAACAATTATACTAGAGATAGAGCCAATGGTAGTAATACGACATTTCCTACTGATGGTGACCACGGAACACAATGCGCTAGTTTAATATTTGGACGTACACATGGTTGGGCATACAATGCTAACAAATGGATTTTAAATTTATACGGAGCGTACCATCCAGGAAGTATAGAAATTGGATTTGATGTTCAAAAAGTATTTCATCAGTACAAACCAGTAAATCCGACATTCGGAACAAAAGATCCAACTATGAGTTCAAATAGTTGGGGGTATAGAGCTAGTGATAAAGACGGAAGTCATTATTATTGGAGAACAAACCCATCAGTTGCATATGGCGGAACATTTGATGAGCCAGGATTTATTAGCTGGCTAGGAGCAACAGGCGATAGTGGTCGTTGGAAGTCAGAAATGTATGACAACAGTATGACACAAGCTGGAGATGAATTAACACAAGCAGGTGTTATATTTGTTGCCGCAGCTGGCAATAGTAATCAGCAACAAGTTAATCCAGATCATCCAAACTATGATAACCGTATTAGTAATAACGGTACTAACACATTCTATCAAGATACATTTAGTGAGTTTGGATTTAACGTAACAGGATCAACAAACAGACGAGGCTTTCCTCAACATATTGGCAAAACAGAAAGCCAAACTGCACAAGGCAATACCACAGTTAAATTTCCTGTTATTAATATTGGCGCACTAGATGATGACATGACTGGAAGTTTTGATCAAGATAGAAAAGTAAATTACAGTGATATGGGTAATGCAATTGATTTGTATGCTCCAGCAGACGGAACATTGGCCGCAACAGAAGGTACTTTCGGACTTAGTGTTGCTAGAACGGATGATAGCTATTCTGGACTATCTGTAATTAGCGGATGTAGAGATACTCGCTTTAGTGGTACTAGTGCCGCCTGTCCGGTAGCATGTGGATTTTTAGCAATTGTGATGCAGTACAATCGGGGATGGACATATGAAGATTTACGAAATTGGATTCAGACTGAAGTAGAAATACAGCCTACTGCTGATATGTATGAAGGTGTTGAAGTTACAAGTCCTACAGCAAGTTGGAGTTCAGATTATAATGCACTACAAGGCAGTTCACGTAGAATATTATATCAAGCAACCATTCCAGTAAGTACAGTACATCCTGATAACACTCCATTGATGACAGGTGCATTTACATTCTCTGGTGGACTAACTATTTCAAAAATTTAATTGACATTCTATTAGAAAGTGCTATATTTAAGTATGAACAATCTTAAAGAACTAACCTACGAGCATCATAAAAATGCTGAGAGACAGGATTTTGTTAAAGAACTTATGGGCGGAATTAGTAATGAACGCTATTGTGATTTCTTACACAATCAACATCCTCAATATAATGTACTAGAGCAATTTGCAAGACTACACAACTTAACTGACATATTAATTGCTCCAAAAATTCATCAAGATATAATTGAACTTGAAAAAGATTTAGAAAATTACAAACCTACTGTGTATCCTGTTGTTAAGCAATATTTGGATCATCTAATGTCAATTAGAGATGATGCAGATAAACTTATGGCACACTTGTATGTAAGACACATGGGAGATTTAAGTGGCGGACAAATGATTGCTAAACGTGTTCCAGGTAGCGGTACTATGTATAAATTTGACGAAGATGTAGATGTACTTAAAGATAGAATCCGTACAAAATTAGATGACAGTATGGCAGAAGAAGCACGTATATGTTTTGATTTTGCTACTCAACTCTTTCAAGAAATGTCTGGCTAACACAGCTAAATAGTAGTATCAAGTTGTGAGAGACTACTATGGCATTGAATTTAGATCATCAAAGAGACAGGATTACCGCTCCAAGCGGTAACATTACTATCAATACAAACGGTAGTCTACGACTACCTGTGGGTAACACTGCACAACGTCCACAAGCGGGCGTGGTAACTACTGGTCAGATACGTTTTAATACACAAACCACAGGGTTTGAAGGATATAACGGAACCCAGTGGAATTCATTGACTGGTGTATTTGATCAAGACGGCGACACTTTTATTAGTGCAGAAGAAAATCCAGACGACGATCATTTACGATTTTTTACCGCTAATCAAGAAAGAATTACAATTAGTAACACAGGTGATGTTACTATTTTTACCGACACAACAATTAATACAGACCTAAATGTAGTGGGTAACAGTCAATTTACTGGACTTGTAGATATAGATAGTCAAGCTACTATTGCAAGTCTTAACGTTGAAGATCTAACAGATAATCGTGTTGTATTTGCTGGTGCACAAGGTCAACTTGAAGATAATGCCAATTTAACATTTGACGGTAGTGTATTTGATATCGATACTGATGCCGCAATAGGTCTTCCTAGAGGTCCAACTGCACAAAGACCGGCAGCTCCTAGACCAGGTTATATAAGATTTAACACAGACACTAATGTTACGGAATTATGGGACGGTACTTCGTGGAGCGAAGTTGGGTCAGGTAGTGTAACCGAAGCATTTACAACTATTAGTGTTAACGGTCAAACAGATATCCAAGCAGACGGCCCAACAGACACATTAACATTTGCAGCAGGTAGTGGAATCACCCTAACAACAGATCCTTCTACAGATACAATTACAATTACAGCAAACGTTACGAGTAGTTACGGAGATGTACAAGTAGATGCACATCTAAATCAAAGTACCGCACAAGCTAATCAAGTACTAAGTTGGGATGGCAGTGATTATGCCTGGGTAGCAAATCAAGGCGGAAGTGGAGGTGGATTTAGTGATAAAATTCAAGATACCGACGGCGACACTCACATCAAAGTAGAAACTACTGCTGATGAAGACAGTATCAGAATGACTACTGCTGGTACAGAAGCAATGAGCATTAACAATGCAGGAGTTGTAACATTTGGCGATAGCAGTAGTAACACTTACTATACATTCCCAACAACTAGAGGTACAACTGGTCAAGTAATGGCACTAGATGCTAATGGAAACTTAACATTTCAAACTCTGAGCGGTGGTGGTGCTGGCGGTGGTAATGTCTACTACCAAACAACTGCTCCTAGCATAGGAATTACAACAGGCGATTTGTGGTTCGACACAGGTATAACTGGTGAGCTTTATGTGTATACCGGCAGTGAATGGATTAGTACTACTCCAGGTGCCGACACAGGGTTTATTAAACAACTATACGCAGGTGACGGAACAACCACAGCATTTGACACAGGAACAGGTGTAAGTGGCGGTACTGTAAGTTTAGTATTCTTAAACGGTGTATTACTTCAAGCAACTAACGACTATGCAGAATCTGGCGGAGTCATTACATTTGTTAGTGCTCCACAAAACGGAGATCAGATTGATGTTGCTATTACAGGTAGTCTTGTTAGCCTTGCACTAGGCCCATTGGGTCTCACAAATCATACTATGATCAGTGTCGATGCAACAGGACATGTACAAGTAAACAGTTTAGACGTTACAGATGTTGCAGACAACAGCATTGTTATTGCAGGACCTAATGGTAGACTAGAAGGTGATGCAGACTTTACATTCGACGGAACAAATATGCGTGTTAACACAACAGGTGCATTACAGATTCCAGTAGGTAGTTCTGCACAACGTCCCGGTGCGGTAACAGGACAACTTCGTTATAATTCAACTACTAGTGAATTTGAAGGATATGATGGTACAGCATGGGGTGCATTAGGTGGCGGCGGCGGCATTGTGCTCACTGATCTAAGTATTGGCACAGAAGGTTCTGCAAGCGGCGACGGTGAAATTGCATACAACAATGCAACAGGTGTGTTTACATATACACCACCAGATTTAAGTACATATCTCACAAGTGTAGCATTTACTGACTTAACCACTACGCCAACTACACTAGCAGGTTATGGAATTACAGATGCATTTACCGCAGATCAATCATTAGACACAACATCGGATGTAACGTTTAACACAGTTAGTGTAACAGCAGGTTCACTTACTATCAACGGTGTTAGTAAACTAGAAACTGCTAGTCAAACACTAGCAACAACTGCGCAAACATCAATTGATACTTTCGCAACAACAGATTATAGGAGTTGCAAATACACAGTACAAGCAACTGATACAGTTAGCAGTGAATATCAGATAGTAGAAGTGTTGTTGATCCATGATGGTACAACAGCATATATTACAACATACGGTATTATACACACAGGTGCAAGTGAAATTGTTTCCTTTGATGCAGATGTTAATGCAGGAAATGTTAGATTACTAGCAACTGGTGCAAGCACAAATAGCACACAGTACAAAGTTACAAGAATAAGCACACTGGTATAATACATGGCAACTAAACCTTTTACAGTAGACGGAAACATAGTAGTTGACGAAGCAACACTTTCAAATAGTACAAATAGTTTAGTATTACCGGCAGGTAGTATAATTACTGGCGGCGGCACAGTACTAGATGCAACCAACAGTGATACAGACGATCTGACAGAAGGTGTAACTAATTTATACTTTACAGACACAAGAGCAGATGCACGTATTGCACTTCAAGCAGGTGCTAACTTAGATTTAAGCAGTAAATCAACAACCGATTTAAGTGAAGGAACAAATCTTTATTACACAGATACAAGAGCAAGAGCCGCAGTTAGTGCTACAACTGGCTCAGCAGGCTATGACAGCGCCACTGGAACATTTAGCATTCCAGCAAATACTACACAGGTTACAGAAGGTACTAACCTCTATTACACAGATACAAGAGCAGATGCACGTATTGCACTTCAAGCAGGTGCTAACTTAGATTTAAGCAGTAAATCAACAACTGACCTAGCAGAAGGTACTAACCTCTATTACACAGATACAAGAGCAGATGCACGTATTGCCGCAGCAAGTATTACAGATTTAAGCGATGCAGATCAAAGTGTACAAACAACAGACAATGTTACATTTGCTAATATCACAGCAACAGGTTATATTGCAGGTCCTGCTACTTTTACTATAGACCCAGCCGCAGTAGGCGACAACACAGGTACGGTTGTAATCGCAGGTAACCTACAAGTAGACGGAACACAAACAACAATTAATTCAACAACAGTTGCTATCGACGATCTTAAACTTAGCGTAGCAACAGATGCAGCAGACTCGGCGGCAGCAAATGGCGCAGGTATTACAGTAGGCGGAGCCAATGCTAATATCACATACACACACGCAACCACTAGTTGGGACTTTGACAAGCCAGTAAATGTAGCTGGCAATCTAGGTGTAACTGGCACAGTTGATGGTGTAGACATTGCAGCACGAGATGCAATCTTAACTTCAACTACTACAACTGCTGAAGCTGCCTTGCCTAAAGCTGGTGGTACAATGACTGGTGACTTGTCATTCGAGGATAATACAAAAATACAATTAGGTGCTAGTAATGATTTAGAAATTTATCATGATGGGGCTGATAGTTACATTAGTGAAGGCGGCACTGGCAACTTAAAAATACAAGGCGCAAATGTAAGGTTGGAAAATCCATCTGGCGTTCGTTATTTTCAAGGTAGTTCAGGTGTTTCCTATCTATACAATTCTGGGGATATTAAGTTAAACACCACCTCCACAGGTATAGACGTAACAGGGACTATCGTAACAGATGGGTTGACTGTTAATTCAGGTACAACTAATACAACCGCAACATTTCAGTCTACAGATGCTGGCGCATATATTAATTTTACAGATACAACTGGTACATCTGGCATAGGCAACGACACAGTATATCTTTATCTTGATGCTGATAAAGACAACGTTGTCGCTGGTAGTCAAATAAGACTTCGTGTTGACGGTAGCACTAAAGTTACAGTAAAAGACAACGGTAACGTTGGTATTGGTACGACAAATCCATCTTCTAATTTAGAAGTTGCAGGAGGAGATCTTGCAGTTTCAGCTGGTCATATAGGTATAGGATTATCTACTCCATCGCAATATGGATCAGGTGTACCTACTTTACACTTTCAAGGTACATCACCTGCTAATACTAGAGCAGGCGCTATTTACTTTACAGAAAATACTGGTGACCAAACTGGTGCTATCTACAGTACTGATGGAAGTGATGGGTACGGCGGTATTATTCTTCATTCTGCACAAGGAGATATGAAGTTTAGTACTGGTGCGTTACAAGATTATAGAATGGTAATTAATACAAGCGGCAACGTTGGTATTGGCACGGCTCAGCCAGATTTAACACTTCATGTCGATGGAGCAAACGGATATCCTGCAACTTCAGGAAGTACTCCTGTCGGTCATATTGCTATTAGAGCCAAAAATGAAAGTTCAAGTCACGGCGCACATATTGGAGTAGCAGATGCATCACCTTGGGGAACTTGGATTCAGGCACAAGACGCAAACAACTTAGCAACTACGTATCCCTTACTACTAAACCCAAATGGCGGCCACGTTGGTATTGGAACTACTAATCCTCAAGCAAAACTTCATATTGATAGTTCAGTTGACGATGTTAGAATAATCAATAGAAGATCTGGCACTCAAGGTGCTCAGATTGACATGTTAGGATTCTCATCCTCGCCAGCTGATGGTGACAATGTTGCTGAAATTAATATGGGTGGATACTATGTAGGAACTTCTTCTGCATACTTTGGTTCAATCAGAATGAACGCACCTAATCGTGGTGGTCGACATGGTAGAATGGATTTCTATACAAGGAAGGATTCTGCATTTACCACCAAAATGTCTATTGATGAAGACGGTAAAATTTTTACTTACGATAGCACGTTTGGTTCTCAGCTCTATACAGATTCAAACGCTGCAAGTGATCCAAACGGGAATGAATCCAACACAACAACTGGATGGTCTGCTGGATATACTGGTTCATCCTTATCATCAGTTGGTACTGATAATGGAGTAAGCCCAAGTGTTGGGAGTTATCAGCTTAAATATACTGGCACTAACAATGGGGCAAGGCAGGATTATCTTATTCCTTCAAACCTAGTTGCTGGAAAAAGATATGAAGTTACGATTAATGCTAGGTGGTATCAAGGTAGTCTGTATGCCTTAGCATATGTTGCATCTTCTAACTCTGGAGATAATTTAGGGTATGCTATTAGTCCTTCATTAGCATTAAATAACTCTTCTTATACTGAAACGAAGTTTGACTTTGTATCAACTCATACTGGTATTGCGTATCTGTCAATTAGAATGGCATCTACTTCATCTCCAGAAAATATAACATATATTGATAACATTTCAATAAAAGAAATAAACGGTTCAGAAGTTCATGCTAAAGATCAAAATCTTGGCGGTGATTTGACTGTGGCTGGTGAAACAACTCTTGGTGGAGTTGTTAAAAAATCGCTAGTGATAGCATCTACTGAAAATCCTATATATTCAGCTGCTGATGCCGATAAGTACTTTACGTATACTCCTGAGGCTGATCTAGGACACTTAACCTGGGACTTTACAACAGATGAGCGTATTAAGTTTCATGCTAGGCCAGGTTACGGCACTAGTGGTTACATAAGAGTTGGTAGAGGATTGGATGCACACGTTTTGCCAAAAGGATGGACTGGTACCGTATCTGCTTATATGTATGGCTGGAGCGGAAACTTTGCCACTACAGTGCGTATGCAGACCAAGCCTTTAAGTGCTGGTGCGTGGACCGCCCGATTTTCAACAGATGATAATGGCAGTGCAGAATATTCCGACACTGGTTCGTGGACAGTAACAACTCCTCTGACTGAACCATATGCAGTTAGATTCTACTTAGCCCAAAGCTCCGGAGTTGGAACAGCATCTGACAGATGTTATGTTAAAGACATTACTATCACTAATTTGGTTGATGGCTATAATAATATTAGTCAAGAGATTGTTCATCATAATGGTAACGTAACAATTAACGATGGTAATCTTGTATTAGCAAATGGTCATGGCATCGACTTTTCTGCTACAAGTAACGGCTCTGGCACTACGACATCTGAACTTCTGGACGATTATGAGGAGGGGTCTTGGACGCCAGTATTTCACGCAGATAGCGGCAGTACAGGATCTTCTAGTACTACAGTTTTTGGTGCAAACTATACTAAAGTAGGTAACTTAGTGACTGCACATTGTCATATTAGATGGGCTAATCAAGGAGGCTACTCCGCCAGTGGAAATGTAACTCTAGGAGGCCTCCCGTTTACGTCCTATGGGGCTGGATCAAGATACAGTGGTTCTTACTCTATGCTAAAGAACATAGAAAATCCAGATGCTTTACCGTTTACGATTACAGTGATTAAAGGTACAGATTACATATACTTTAGTAGGCAAATAAGTGACTTAGTTATTAAGGATGGAGCAAAAGCCAGTTATTGGAATAACAACTTAAATGAAAATGCCTTAACAATAACGTATCAAGTATCATAACCCTTTCAGAGATTGGGTCGGACAGGTGGCAATAACGTCACGATAAATAAAGGAGGCCAATATGGCACTAACAGAAGAAACAGTACAAGATAAAATCGAGATCGTTGGAGATTTCAAACACGTTCAGGTAAGAACAGCCACGGTCATTAAACGTGACGGTGAAGAGATCAGTAGAAGTTTTCATCGGCATGTCGTTGCACCAGGCGATAATATCACAGGTGAGAGTACAGAAGTACAAGCAATTTGTAATGCAGTACACACGCAAGCGGTTAAGGATGCATATGCTGAATACGTAGCGTCTCAGACGCTAGACGATGAATAGCATAAATATGTGTAGCAGACTAGGATACACATATGGCATTGAACTTTCCAAATAACCCAACAAATGGCGATACTTATGTAGCCTTGGGTCGCGGTTGGCAATACAACAGTACATCTGGCACATGGGAAGCATTGATCAGAGTCAACACTGCATTTGACAGTGATGATATCGCTAGTGGTACAGTCAACCTTTATCAGAATCCAGAAAATATTCAAGACGAAGTTAACAGTTTATTAGTTGCAGGCACCAACATCACATTAACATATGACGATGTTGCCAACACACTTACTATTGATGCCGCAGGTGGACCTAGTTCATTTACCGGACTTAGTGATACGCCTTCTAGTTATACAAGTTTTGCTGGTAATTTTGTAAAAGTCAACAGCGGAGCAACTGGATTAGGATTTGCTACAGCTGACACAGACGACATCAGTGAAGGTACAAACAAATACTATACAGATGCTAGAGTAGATACACATTTGAATCAAAGTACTGCTAGTGCAAGCGAATATCTAAAATGGAACGGCAGTGACTATGAATGGGCAACAGTGCCTCCGGGATACACAGACAGTGATGTAAACACATTCTTAGCTGGTGGCACAGCAGGTAATATTGTTACAACAGGTTACATCGCAGGACCTGCTACTCTTACGATTGATCCAGCCGGCGTTGGGGATAATACAGGCACAGTAGTAATTGCGGGTAACTTACAAGTGGACGGCACACAGACCACTATAAATAGTACCACACTAGCTGTAGATGACCTTAATATCACTATAGCTAGTGGTGCAGTCAGTGCAGCCGCGGCCAACGGCGCAGGCATCACAGTTGACGGCGCAAGTGCTACACTTACATATACCAATGCAGATGATCGCTGGAATTTTAATAAAGATCTGAATGTTTCTATAGTACATGGAAACTTAACAGGCGATGTAACTGGCAATGTAACTGGTGATGTAACAGGTACAGTGAGTGATATTAGCAATCACAATACTGATTCACTAAGTGAAGGTACAAACAATTTATACTTTACTGATGCTAGAGCAGATGCACGTATAGGATTAGCATCAATTAATAATCTGACAGATGTTGATACATCTGGAATTTTAGATGCACAGATATTAAGATGGAATAATGCTGCTAGTCAATTCGAACCTGCTACTCCTGTTGGTGTTTTATCAGATCTTGCTGATGTTAACAACACTGCACCAACTGACGGTCAAGTGCTCAAGTGGGACAACTTAAACAGTTATTGGGCACCAGCAGATGATTCTGTTGCAACTACATTGGGCAGCATTGGAAATGTTAATACTACAAGTGTTGCAAACAACAATATACTCTATTACAATAACAGTGCAAACGAATGGCAAGTGGAAAATGTAAGTGCTCTATTAAATCTAACATACACCAGTGATCAATTCACAGGAGATAGTACCACAGTTGATTACACAATTCCGTCGGGACACAGTGTAAATAGTGTAATAGTAATACTAGATGGTTTAATATTACCACCAGTTGATTATAGTGTAAGCGGAACAACACTAACTTTTACTAGTGCGCCATTGTTAGATCAAAGTATAGATATAAGGTACATGCCAGTATGAGTAGAGTAAGAAATTTAGTTGATTTTAATTACCGTGTTATGGACATGGACGGAAATACAGATGATAATATTACAGCTGATAATGTTACAGCTGATAATGTTACAGCAGATACTGTTACGTTATCCAGCTCTGGCACCCCAACTTTTCTATCATCTTCTAGTATTAATTTACAAGCTGGAACAGGTGCTAATCACAGAGTATCAGTAACACAAAGCAGTTTTCAGCTAGGCAGTTTTACAACTGCACAAATTGCGCTAAAAACAGGCGTAAATGGAGATTTAGTTTACGATAGAGATTTACATAAAATACAAGCATATGCCAATAGTGCTTGGACTGATTTAAATTCAGATCCTGGTCTTACTGGTATTACTGACAATGCTACAGGATCTGTGCTTACACTCGGTGATTCCTTAATTTCTTCAGTAGTTCCTGTACAACTAGGAAATTTAACAATTACAGGTGAGGTTTCGATATTAAACACAATGAATATTGTAGAAACTATTGAACAGGTAGATATAGATACCAGTACTAGTGCTACAATTAATTTCGATTTTAAGACCAGCGCAGTGAAATTATTAAGCATTGCTCAAACAGCCGACAGAACAATTAATTTTAGAGCCAGCAGTAGTGCTAGTTTAGATAGTATCATGAGCGTTGGAGAAAGCATGACATGCGCAATATTAGCAACACAAGGTGCTACTCCTTATTATCTAAACTCTTATCAAATTGATAGCAGTGGAATTACTGTAAAATGGAGTGGAGGAGAGGCTCCGACAGCAGGTAATGCTAGTAGCACAGATCTATATAGCTTTACAGTTATTAAAACAGCTTCAGCAACATTTACAGTGTTAGGTAGCTTGACACAGTATACATGAGGAATAGAATATGCCATTATTAAGTACCTTAGGCGCAGGTAGTGCAAGAGGGTTCGGAGGAATTATCGCGGCAGGCGGAACTCCTTGGACGTTTAATCAAGCAAAATTTGTCCCCGGAACAGGCACAAACGGTCAGTACAACTACAATGAGTTTTTTGCAAGAGGTGTTGTATTTAAAGACGATGGAACCGAAATGGTTGTTCTTACGAGCGAAACCAACGGATTTAATTATAATACATACCTCGAATCTTACACGTTAGGAACTCCGTATGTAGTGAGTTCTGCCACACGGACATATCAACAGGCAGTCGCAACGAACTCAGGGTTTAAATTTGGGCCTCTTCGTGTAAATAACGATGGAACACGGTTTTATTATGGTCAAAGTTCAGGGGCCTTAATACCCCTTCAGGTGGAGCTATCGACTGGCTGGGATCTAAGCAGTTTCGTTTCGGAAACTGCTGGGGATAGTCAGCTTCAGAATATCTCCTCATATTTTTTGTTCAACGGAGCGGGCACTACTCTATATATATTCGAGAGTACTGGCCAAAATATCAAAGTATTTAATCTAAGTACGGCATGGGATATCACCGCTGTGACGCCTGGCACGGACATCACAAGCATTTCTGGGGAAGGTTTTGGTGGTGTAACATCTACGGGGTTTAGCCACGATGGTAGTGTTTTATATATCAGAGACAGTCAGCTTATCTTCACTGCCGTAGATGTAACAACCCCGTTTGATTTAACAACAATAAACTGGATCTCTAAAACATCTAACGCAAAATACGGAACAAACATTAATCCGCAAACTTCCAGAAATTCAACACCGGGTGGAGGTTATTTCTGTGTGGCTTCAACTGCGGCCACTACACGAATAGTTAACTCCTCACAGGGTCTTACCTCCGCTATATCTAATTCTGGGCCAAGTGCAGCGGACGTTGTTAATTTAAACCTTGAAGTTCCGTCAAATGTGTACAATCCCCCCACTGCGACTTTAGGTAATCAAAACGGCAACCCTTGGTACGGCAACCTTTGGTCTAATTTTAGTGCTCAATTTAATACTGATGGAAGTAACTTGGTGATCGGGCGTCATTATAATACAGGCAGCGAGTATTTCCAACTTTATAACGAGTCTTTAAGCACAAACTATGACATTAGCTCTAGCAGCTACACTACCAGTTTCACTTCCATGACAGGAGCAGCTGCCACTAATAATATTCGTGCTCGTTCTTTTCGTTTTACGGAAGACGGGACTAAGTCTGTTTTCATGGGTGGCCCGACCTTCAACTATGTGTTTTCGTATTCTACGCCATTCGACGCCTCGACCCGTACTGCATCCGATTTTTTTCAAACTGATGGGGGAAGTAGCTCCAGTGACTTGAGATTTTCTCCTTTTTACTATGCTTCGGGTGCGATGTTTAATGACACAGAGGATGAACTAACCTTTGCTGTGTCAGATCCGGGTATGCGAACAAACTTATCCGAGTTTTCCTATAGTCTGAGTCCAGGCCTTTACACTGTTCCATTAGGAACACCTGGAGATATATACACGGCAGATACTTCTGGCATAGGAATGGTTGGGGCCAATGTCGTAGGTAATCAAACCAATGCATTTCAAAACTTCGGCTTAGAGTTCAACAGTACAGGCAGCGCCTACGCCACTTTCACCGATAACTATGGATATACTTTTGATGTAGGACTTAACTACGGCGTAGGATCTATTAATCGAATTCAAACTCCAGGTTATTTACCTGACTATGGAAGTCAAACTCAGTTACTTGCGGATTTTGTAAGGAGCTTTTCCTTTAATGACGACGGAACCGTAGCGTATGTTTTAGATATAGATAAGAGATGCATCCAATCTTTTAATTTAGCTACACCTTATGATCTTTCTGACATAGGTAATAATAATCTCCCCCAGGGCGGACTGCCTGATAATATGTGGTGGCGCAATGACGGTGGAAACAGTGATATTAATTCTTTCACAATGAACCCTTCGGGAACCAAGATATACCGATTGAGAGGTTCATCAGTAGAGGAATATTCCCTATCGACTGCATGGGATTTAAGCACAAGCTCCGCCACAAAGTCGGCTACACTGACCGTTGCTTCGCAGAGCTTGGGGGCCCCGTATGGTGACATTGCTTGGGGCGATAGTGGTAATTATTTTTATAGACTAACTCGCTCCCCTAGCGTAAGTATTTTCGAACGGTACGCGGCTTCAACTCCGTATGATCTAGGGTCGTGTGGATCGACTCCTGATAAATCTTTCACCTTTGGGTCATTGAGTGTCGGTTCTATTACTTCTCAGAATAGGATGTTCTTTAAGCCAGATGGAACGTCTGTTTATATGTATGCGGTAAGTTTCAACACCAACCAGGAGTTTATTCTTCAATGGGACATGAGTACTGCTTGGGATCCAACCACAATTGCAAGTGCATCAACACCTGACGCCTCAGTGACCTTGAGTTTGGTCAACGATGATTGGGCCGCAGGAATCTACTTTAAATCAGATGGATCAGAACTCGTTGTCGCGCAGCAATTGAGATGGTATAAGTTTAATCTAGGCACGAACTGGGATCTTAGCACGGTTGATCAAAATAGTGCTAATGTAGAAACTTACTCAACATATGCGTTACCTATAAGTAGTAGTAAAGGGATTAATGGTCTGTTCATTAGCCCAGATGAGACCAAGTTGTTTATTGGTACAACACAAGATTTACTTATAAAAACAGATTTTAGTTCCGCTCTAGACTTTAAAACTCTCTCGCATGATGGCGGCCCATATTGTTGGTACTACGCCGACCCACAAAATGTGGGAGGAGTTGCTACATGGATTGGAACTAACAACAACGAGTTTAGATGGAAACCCGATGGCACATCCATATACATTTATTCTAGCTCCACAACAGGGTCAGTTCCAGTTAGTTACATTGCGACGAGTAGCGATCCGGTTATAAGCCAGTTTAATCTTTCAACAGCGTGGGATCTTACCACTGCGACTTATGCGGGGGGTGCCCCGCTAAATAATAGTCTTCCTGCCTCCTTGATTTATTCGTTCGATATAAGTTCAGACGGAGAACATGTTATTCTATGTTATGAAGGTCTTTACATGGGAACTATGAGTACGCCGTGGGACATTACAACATTGAGTACTGTAACAGAGCAACTCGTGGGCGGGTTGGGCTGGAATGATAGAAGATTTGGAGCTGACGAGCCTGCCGCGGTGCGTTGGCACCCGAATGATGGCTCTGCAATATACACCAAACAAAAGGGTTTGGGTGACCGGATGAATATACAGAAAATGACGCTCACCGCCCCTTATGATCCAACAACGGCTGTTGCTGCTGTCGAAGGGACAGCGACGTTTAAAGAGATATTGCCGACTAACTCTATCTGGGGAAACTGGCCAGGTACCAATACATACCCTTATTACTCGTGTTTTCAGTTTCAAGACAGCGGAAACTACATGTATTTCTTAGAGACACCTGTAGATGATACAGGAGAAAACACAGAGTTCGATCTAAACATACGTGCGTTTAGTCTGTCTACCCCTTACGACGTTACGACAGCCACAGAAATGACTAACTTTCAAATTTCGTTTGCCGCCTCTCCTCCTGGACCAAACAATTTTACTAACAATCAGGCCGTAGGAAGCGTTGGTTACTTTGACTGGCATCCAGACGGGAAGAAATTTATTGTTACTAGTGGCTTCCTTATTGGGGAGTATAAAGTCTAATGTACGTTTAAGAAGTGCGTGATAACAGCTAAATATGTGTAGCAGACTAGGACACATATTATGGTGAGTAAAAATTTCGAATTAGGTAGTTTAGCCAATCAACTAAACGTAGATCAAAGTACAGGTGAAGTCACAGCCATTAACATGGACAGTGATGTCGTCACTGAAGGCACCAGTAATTTATACTTTACTAATGCTCGTGTAGACACAAGAGTAAGCAACTTAGTAGTTGGCGGCTCAAACATTACAACAACATATGATGCTGTTAACGGAACTTTGACCATAGATGGTCAGAGCGGCTACAGCGATAGTGATGTAAACACATTCTTAGCTGGCGGCACAGCAGGTAACATTGTTACAACTGGATACTTAGCTGGTCCTTCTAACTTTGTTATTGATCCAGCAGGCGTAGGAGATAACACAGGCACAGTAGTTATTGCGGGTAACTTACAAGTTGACGGCACAACAACCACAGTCAACAGTACTACATTAGCAATCAGTGATAAAGAAATTGTAGTTGCCAAAGATGCGGCTAGTGCAGCAGGCGCCAACGGTGCTGGTATTAAAGTAGAATATGTAAATGCTACTATGCTTTACAATGCAATTACAGATCATTGGGTATTCAACAAGACCATAGAAGCTGATGTGTTCAGCATTGCAAATCATAATTTAGATAGTTTAGGCGATGTTAACTTATCAGTTGCTCCACTTAGTGGACAAGCACTTATTTGGGATAACGCCAACAGCGAATGGGTAGCAGGAGATAGTTTTAGTCAAAGTGACTTTGATGCAGCTATTGCTCTTACAAGTGTAGGAGATCTTCAAGACGTTGATATTACCACAGTAGTGCCTGGCAGCGGAGAAGCATTGGTATGGAACGGTTCTAAGTTTGCTCCAGGTACAACATTTAGTCAAAACGATTTCGACACTGCATTTGCAGCCAAAACCACAACAGACTTAACTGAAGGCACAAACTTATATTATACAAATGCCAGAGTAGATCAACACTTGGCAAGCGGACTAGTAGGAAACATAGTAGTTGGAGATATTAGCGCACAAGATGTTAACGTGGCAGGAGACTTAAACGTTGCAGGTACAACTACAACCGTTAATCAAACAACACTTACAGTTTCAGATAGTAAAATATTTTTAGCAGATGGCAACATTGCAGATTTTATTGACATTGGCACAATATACAATTACAATGATGGTTCTGACAGAACAGCAGGTATATTCAGAGACGCTAGTGATGGCAAGTTTAATTTTTATACAAATTACTTACCAGCAGTAGGAACAACACTAGACAAAGCACACCCAAGCTACACTGGCGGAACAATAGTAGCATACGAATTTGAAGGTCGAGTTGACTGGGATAATATTTACAACAAAGATGATGTTATTTTCAATAGTATTGAAGTTGGCGATATTACTATTACTGGTACACAGACTGTTAATAACGTTACAACAATTAGTAGTCAAAGCCCTCTTATACTATTAAATGATACACCTAGTGCAAACATTGACACAGGTTTTGTAGGTTTTTATGAACAAAGCGGTGTTGACAGAGCAAGTGGGGTGTTTAGAGATGCTAGTGATGGAAAATTTAAATTCTTTACCAATAGTACACAAAACTTTAGTGCTACAAGTACAGTTGATCCTAGTGCAACTGGATATACACTAGCGCAAGTTGAAGCAGATGAGTTTCTAGGAGATATTCAGTGGAGTTTTGTCAGAAATGCTCCTGCATTTGCAACTGCACTTGGAGATTTAAGTGATGTAGATATCAATACAAATCCTCCCAGTAATGGACAAGTATTAGTGTATAATGCAACTAATGCAGAATGGGTTCCCGGAGCCGGCGGTGGCGGCGGTGGTAGTGCATTATTTGGATATCTAAACTTATGATAAATATATAAAATAGGAAAGACTATATGCCAACGTTTCAAACATATAAAGCATCAACACTAGACACTACCACAGGAACGACTCTTGTTACATGTGGCACAGGACAACACTTTTTACACAGTGCATATGTTGCAAATGTGTATGGTAGTGCAATGGGCATAACACTTAAAGTAGAACATGCAGACGCGACAGTCACTTATGTAGCATACAACTACAAAGTTTTTCCAAATGAAACAGTTGATCTTGTCAAGGATAATAAGATTTATCTTTTGACAGGAGACAAACTTATAGCACAAGCAGACAAATCAGATGCATTCACAGTAAATGTAAGTCTATTAGATGAGGCCAATCAATGACAACTAATGTAAATCGAACAGATAGTACAGGCGGTATCTACGAAGGTACACAATATGGCGATAAAACTTTCTATGGATTTAAATTAGATCCGTTAACTGGCGATTGTACAGTAGAAATTATCAGAGCAGACGACGAAGACCCTATTATGTTACCGCAAGAAGATAACATTGGAGGTGATGATTATAAGCAACATTTTTGGAGTATCGATGCTATCGAGTTTGAAATCAATCATTCAACGGGTCATTTGCAGATGAAGTTTTTGACATAAATAAGTGTATAAAGTAATAGGATCGACAGATGGCAACAATATTAGACCTTGGTAAACTAAGATTTCACTTTGCAGGAGATTGGAGTGTAGCTACTACTTACGAAGTCAATGACATTGTAAAATATGGTGGTAACGTTTATGTTTACAGCAACGTAACAAGAACAGCAGGTAACCTCCCAACTGACCCAGCATATTGGGCATTGATGGTAGAAGGTTTTAAATTCAGAGAAACATGGGACACGGCTGTACAGTATAGAATAGGCGACGGCGTTGCACATGGTGGTGTAGTATATATTGCTATATCTGACAGCCAAGGTCAAACACCTCCAAATGCAGTCTACTGGAGCCAATTTGCAGACGGTATTCAGTGGGAAGGCATTTACGCTCCGGCTAGTCTTTATCAAGCTAACGATGTTGTTAAGTACGGCGCACAAGTTTATATTGCTAAACAAGACACTACAGGTAACATACCAACAGATCAAACTTACTGGGATACATTTGTAAACGGAGTCGGTGCAGAAGGTGTGTATAATTCAGCAACTAACTATATACCAGGTGACTTAGTAGCATATGGTGCAAACATTTATCGTTGTATTATAGAGTCAACAGGGAACCTTCCAACTAATTTGAGTTTCTTTGAACTGTTTAGTCAAGGGAACTATTTCAGAGGTGTATATAATTCAACTACTAATTACTTAATCGGCGAGACTGTGAGATTTGGCGGCAATACATACGAAGCACTTCGAGACAGTCAAGGACAGTCTCCTGACATATCCCCTGTAGATTGGGTAGAATTTACTACAGGTGTTAATAGCAGAGGCGAATGGCAAACATCGACGTTTTATGCAATAAACGATGTTGTAAACTATGGCGGTAATACTTATATCGTTGCAATCAGTCACACCTCGGGGATATTTAACGATGATCTTACTGCCGCTCAGCCAAAATGGACAAAATTTAATAGTGGAGTGCGTTATGTAGGGTCGTGGAGCGCAGGCACAACATATCTTAAAGACGATATTGTTAGCGAAAGTGTTAGCACATATATTGCAACACAAGATCATGTCGGCGGCAGTGACTTCTTTATTGATAATGCTAACGGACTGTGGACTAGTTTTGTTGTTGGCGCTGCTTATGTGCTTCCAAATACAGCAGGTCAAGCTGGTAAGTATCTACAAACCCCTGATGGTATAAACTATAGTTGGCAGTTTAGTGGTGCTAACGATAAGATTTACTATGTAAGTGAAGACTCAACTAGTAGTGCGGATGATACTGATCACGGTTCTGCAATTGACTATGCGTTTGCAAGTTTGAGATATGCATGTGACTATATTAATGCAGACGTACCAAACAGAACACCAGCTACTATCTTTATCAAAGATGGTACTTACAGCGAACAACTTCCAATTCATATTCCTGTTAATACTACTATTGTTGGTGACGGACAACGTAACTGTATAATCCAACCAGACACTGTAAATGACAATGGCTTTGGTATTGGTATTAGTGATGATGGTGTAACACCAAACAATGAAACTACAATGTTCTTTGTGAACAGTGGTACAATGATTGAAGGTATTCTTTGTAAAGGACTAACAGGTTTCCAATTGGGAACAACAACACCTACAGATCCGGAAGATGCAACAATTAAAGGTGTATATTTTAGATTAGAGCCAAATGCAGTTATTCTTAAATCACCATACATCAAAGAATCTAGTGCATTCTCAACAGGCGGTGTTGGTGCTATTGTTGACGGTGATGTGACAGGAGCAGCAAATAATCCAGGTTCAATGGTGTTTCACACATTTACACAAGTACATGACGGTGGTATTGGTTTTTGGATTAAAAATAACGGCCTCAGTGAAATTGTGTCTTGCTTTACTTATTATAACGACATGGGATACGTTGCAAGCGGCGGCGGCAAGATTCGTTCACTTAATGGAAACAATAGTTATGGTACATACGGGGCAATTAGTACAGGATTTGACACTACAGAAGATCCTGTAAGTGGTTATATGTATGGTGATACAATCACATATGATCCAGCTACACTAAACAGTAGTGATGGATTTACTGTAGGAGATACACTTACAGGTATAGCCAAGACTGGTAATAGAGTAGCGAGTAGTATTAGTATTGCAGAACAATCAGCTATTACGACAGGCGCGGCTCATAATTTATCCGACGGCGACCAAATCAGTTTCGGTTCAGTTAATGAACCTGCGTGGGCTGCACTACTAGGTGATAATGCTAACAACGATAGACGTACATGGTATGCAGATGTAATTGATGCAACTAGTTTCAAACTATGTACTAACTATGACTTAACTAATTATTTTGATACTAGATCTGAAGCTGGTTGGGGATTTGTGACAGAAACAATCAGTGATGCTACACGTAGTAATCCTGTAATTTTAACAATAACAGGACATGGATATACTAACGGTCAACTTATTCAAGCAGTAACAGGCGTAGTTGGCATGACAGAACTAAATGGTAATGATTACTATGCAGGCAATGTAACAGCAAACACAGTTGAGATATTCACTGATGCTGGGCTTACAACTAGCGTGGATGGTACTGGATTTACTGCTTATACCAGTGGCGGTAGTGCTACTAGGATTCTAAATGGTACTACACTAACAGCGTGTGATTTTGTAGTAGCTGATGTACCAGAAGCGGACATTGCAAACATTCAAACTAACTTGGTAGTAAATCACAGACTTGTTATCACAGATCAAAGAATGGGTGTTAACGGTCAAACACTTAAAGTAAACGTTGGTCCCCCCGACTTTGGCGGAGTTGGACTTAGATACTACTTTAACAACTGGATTAACCTTGCATTTAACGGTTATGACGAAAGACAATATATCTTTGAACAAAACGATACGAGTAATGTTGGACATCCGTTGTATATATCAACAGTCGAAGGCGATTCCGGCGGCGCAAATGAATTTTCAACAGGTGTAAATTATTACTTAGATGGAGTATTGCAAGTGGATTTAGCAGCATATGTTACTGGCTTTGCCGCTGCTACATCTAGAGAAGTAAGATTTAAAGTACCAGCTGGGCAATCCGGTACTAATGCAAGACTGTATATGTGTTGTTATGCTCACCCAGAAATGGGCAAGGGTAGCATATATCTAAATGCAGCCAGCGCAATAACAAAAGAAAGATTTATTGGAGGACATCCGAGCTTTTATCCTTGGCCAACGTTATCTCAAATCACAGCACAAGATGCACAATCAGCCGACGTTGCTGGAAATAATAATACAGGACAGTTTGGGTTCTCACTAGTGTTAGGCGGATTAGACGAAGAGCCTAGACCGGGTAGTAGTATACAATTTACAACTGGTCCAACATATAATCCAGCTGACAATTCAGATTATATAGACGATATCAACTACGGTGCTGATACAAATAGTTTTATTGTTACTAGTGTTAGTGGATATTCTGCAAGTGTTGATCCCCGAGTAGGTGGTGTAGCTACAATTACATTAGCAAATGAAAAACAAAATACTTCTCCCAGCTATTATGGGCAGCATTTTAATTTAAGATATAATTATAGCCAGGTACGATTGACAGGTCATGACTTCTTGAGTATTGGTACAGGTGGTAGAACAACTACTAACTATCCCGGAGAACCTACGCAACCTGCTTCTCAAGGTAATGAAGTGACAGAGACATATCCAGGTCGTGTTTACTTTGCAAGTACTGACCAAGATGGTAACTTTAGAGTTGGTAACTATTTTAGAATTGATCAGGCAACTGGTCGTGCAACATTGGATGCTAGTGCGTTTGACCTAAGTGGTCTTACAAGTTTGAGACTAGGTAGTATTGGTGCGCAACTAGGCGAAAGTATCAACGAATTCAGTGCTGACGGTACACTTAGTGGCAATAGTAATACCGCTGTTCCAACAGAACAAGCTGTTAAAACATATGTTGATACTACTGTCACAGGAGCTGTCACAGGTCTTGCTACAGAAACATACGTTACTACACAAATTGGATTAATACCAACGCCTGACTTATCAGACGCATCTCTAAGTGTAAACTTCAATGACACAAACACAACTGTCGATGCTGACGGATATATTACACAAGCTACGGTAGGAACGATTACATACAGTAGTATTGTATATGAAGAGTCTGGCCAGGACCCCATTGGAGAATTTGAGTTTCGAAAGACAAAACGTATTATAAGTTATACAGAAACAAATAGCAATAGTGGAACAGCTAACGATGTAGTTTTAGTATATAATACAGACGGAAGTGTTGATACAATTACTGTAACGCCGCAATAAATAACAATATAGATTAAGGACATAACATGGCAAACGCATTATTATATAACGCAATTGTAAAAAGAAATTCAGAAATAGTAAAAACTCTTAATGAGGATATAACGGCCAAAGCATTGGCAGCATTGCAAACAACGCCGTGGGTAGTTGATAATTGGGTATTACTTCCATATTGTGATGCAGCAGCTCCTGCGGATTATGTTTATACTTGTACAACCGCTGCTAATGGTAACTGTGGTGCAGCTTGTACTTGGACTGTTCCTGTTGGAGCAACACAAGCTATGTTCCAAGTATGGGGTCCTGGATCACACACACATACAGGATGTTGTTGTGGCGGCGACACTTACGGTAGTAATGGTGCTTATGTTGTTGCAATTAGTGATGTAGCAGAAGGCGATACATACTGTTTATGTGCAGGATGTGCTGCATGTTGTTGGGCTACTAGAGGCGCAAGCCCGACCCGGATGTGTGGATCTACTGTTAGTACGATAGCAGCAACAAATACTGTTACCTTGTGTGCGTCTGGTGGATGTTCAGGAGTTATTCGACAAATGGAGATAATAAACGGCAACGCCGCCTGCTGCCGTTTACAAGCACGGGGCAACACCCAAGCTGGGGCTTGTATATGTAACCAAGGCGCTGATTATTGCGGCGGTTCGTGTGCATCGTGCGGAGAAGTTGAATATATTGCAGACACTGACTTATCTTTTAGTGCTACAGTACCTAACGGAACTTCAGGCGGGTTGCCTGTTATGTATCCCATTACATGTTTTGATAGTAACCTTTATGGATATAAAATTAGACCACCTGTGATTAATGAAACTCATACAGGAGCAGTAGCCAACACATGTCAGTGTTGTGCGACATATACTAGTGGTACATGTTGTGGTGGGTGCCAGTGTTCTTACGCAAATAGCTTTACGCAAGTATTTGGCGCAGGCGCAACTATGACCCATTTAATGGGCGGCGGCAACTCAAACTGTGGCGACATGGGCCGCGGCGGTTTAGTGAAAGTCAGCTGGTGGTGATGATAAATAAGTGTATATGATTAAGGATTAATATAAAATGGCAACTATAACACAAGAATATACAGTTAATGTACCAGACGAATTATGGGTCGATTCGTGGGACAATAGCGATACTGTTACATATACATATGAAGGACCTGACACAGTTTATGCAGTACTTCGTGGTAACATTGTTTCTACTGTGTCAGTTGACCCGTTAAATGCAGAAGAATATCCTGGACAAACAATTGTTGAAATCGATGCAACGGCACAGCCGGATGTAGCAGATTGGATTCATCCAACTCCTGAAGATTTTTCGCACACGCACACAACAGAAACAAATCCAGACGGCAGTACTTGGGGAAGGATTACAAATCCAGGTGTTAGAGATTGGTTTGAACTTATACCTGCTCTTCCTAACGAAGACGGATTTAAAGTTCAACTAGCAGCATTAATTAAAGACCCTATTTCGACTTTTGAAGTAAAAGCAAAAGCCCGCAAAGACTATGTAGTAAAATATAACGAAGCATATGATTTTGATGCAGATACTCAAGCAACGATAGATCAATTTTTAACAAATATTAACGCATACTTGACAACATACGAGACCTTATATCCTTGGAAATATGTTAATATGCCAGAAGGATCTATGCCTAAGATCCCATCAAGTTTAACTACTGTATTTAATAATTTACCTAGTATAGATTAAGGACTAAACATGGACGTACTACTTTATAATGCGATAACAGAGAACCAAAGGTTAGAAGATCTATATAATGCGTATCTCCGAGACAAGCCCAAAGAGGTTACAGTTAACTTAGACACTATAAACCCTTCTTGTGGATTATGGTGCGGCGGTGACGGCGCTGCCGAGATAAACGCAACATCAACATTATGTACTGCATGGAACACTGTATTAGGCCCGTACACCGAGGCAAAGGCGTTTGGTTTCGAAGTCTGCGATGCTACCAATTATAAACGTTGTGGCGCAACTTGCAACTGGACTGTGCCTACTGGTGTTACACGAGCAACATTTCAAAGTTGGGGACCCGGGGCAGGTACTGGTAGCAATTGTTGCTGCGGCGGGTCGCCATTCGGCGCCAATGGTGCTTATACAGTAGTCGAAATTGACGTAACACCTGGTGAACTTTTCTGTTTGTGTGCAGGCTGTGCTTACTGTTGTTTTGCATATCAAACTTCGCATGGTGGCTGCGGCGGAAACACCTGTATTTGTAGTAATGCTGGGTTATGCTGGACTACCTGCAGTGCTGATACCCTTGGTTGTTTCTGCAAATGGAATTGTGTGTTTGACTCAGGCAGTGACAAGACATATGTGAATACAAGAGCATGCGAAATACCAACAGATGACGGATGCAGTCCAAGTCAATGCTCAGGTTGGAACTTTTGCTGGGACAGTGCCGATGATAGTGTTGATCTCCCGTTTGCTTTTGATCCGTATAGAACTTGGGACATTCCGGATCTAACTGCAAGAAATGGTATTAGTTATGGTATCCCGAGTATGTACCCCGAAATGAAAATAGATACAAGTGGAATGAATGGCGCGACTTCGACATCTGCACCAGTTTACGGTTTTCCTGAAATGTCTTGTACTTTTACTTGGAATGGAAGTTCTTGTTTTGGTTGTAACTTTAGAGCTTGTAATAGCTTTCCAGTTAATCGAGCAGGTCCGGGCGGCGGCGGCGCTGCTGGCAGCGTCTTCGGCGGCTGTAACGCCTGTGGCGGCGATGCGGGTCGTATGGGAATGGTTTGCGTCAGCTACAACTGTACATAAAAACTGTTGACAAACAATTAACAATCATATATAATAAGTGTAAAGTGCTACTCTAAATAGCACTTGCACCTTATTGTTAGAAAGAAATCACAATGAAAAAATCATTTTTTATCAACGGCGGCGCAGGTCGTGTGTTGTGTAGTATACCTGCGCTAGAATATTATAAAGAAAATATAGATCCTGATGTAGTTATTGTAGGGGAAGCATGGAACGAACTATACTTGACTAGCTCCAAACTAAGACATAATGTATGGCCAATCAATAGCAAGGGCCTATGGGAAAAATTAAAAGATACGGAAATTGTTAGTATTGAGCCGTATAGATTAAATGCTTATTTTAATCAACGTGCAAACTTAATCCAAGCGTTTGATATGTTAATTAATTATGATGTTCCGCCAGAAGAAGTACCTGAAACAAAATCAATTAGTTTAGATATCAACAAAGCAGATCAAATATATGGTCACAATTTAGTAACGCAAATCAAAAAACAAACTGGTAAGAAAAAAGTAGTGGTTTTTCAACCATTGGGTTCTGGAGCTAAGAAAGATGGAGACTTTATTTTTGATAGTAGTGGCAGAAGTTTTGAAGTTAGAGATGTGTTTAAAGTAGTAGAAGAACTTTCAAAAAATTATGCTGTTATTCTAATGACAAATATCGAAATACCCACTGACAAAAAAATGGGTGCAATTATTCCAAATGGTGCTAACTTACTACAATGGATGGGGATTATTAATGCGGCAGATTATTTCTTAGGGTGTGATAGTATGGGTCAGCACTATGCACATGCATTAGGAAAACCTGCTACAGTTGTGATTGGCGCAACATATCCTGAGAATATTAGCTATCCCAAAAATGCAGACTTTACTATCATTGATGTAGGAAAAGAAAAACGACAATATATGCCGTTTAGAGTTACAACAGACTTTGCTTTAGAACGTGATAGTGAAGATTTAATGATTTTTGAAGATAATGTTTTCAAGCAGATAATTAAAAGTGTAACAGATAAGTTGGGTGTAGAAAAGAAAACAGAAAACAAATCTACACCTCAAATTCCTTTATCACAACAAAATAAACAGTCAACTACGTTTACTTTCCCAGTTACTGGAAAAAGTAAATCAAAAAAAAACTAGATAGATAGAAATTGGAGATAACATAAATGGCAACAGAAACTGGATATATTCTGGGCATTGCAAGAGGGCACAATGCTGGAGCATGTTTGCTTAAAGATGGTGAGATTGTTTTTGCTATTGAAGAAGAACGTTTAAGTAGACACAAATATGATGGAGGCCCGTATGCCGCCATGATGAAAGTTAAAGAATACACTGACAAGTTAGATTATATTTTTGTAGCACATACACAGTCAATGGAGTCATCGGGGCAGAAAGTTGATTTTACATGTGATGACATGTATGTTGGCATAGCTCGAAAAATGGGACTAATTGAACGCAAATGTAATATATGGGAGCATCCTCAAGTAATTGATTTGGCAGATCAGCATCATAAAATTCACGCAGCGTGTGCTTTTTTCAGAAGCGGCTTTGATGAAGCAGTTGCGGTAGTCATCGACGGCGCAGGTAGTGTAGTTGGCGCAACTTTTGCAAATGATAGTTATATGGAGCAAGAAACTCGAGCAGTGTGGGAAGTTGAATCTATTTTTGACTGTTCTTATCCTGCTGAGTTTAAAACATTGTATAAACACTATGGTTGTAGAGAACCTATTATTGATGTTATAAATTATAACGATGATTCTAGTCGTTTTAAAGAAGACGGAACGCATGTTAATGTAATTTCTGGAAAAGCTGGTATTGTTAAAGCATATGAAGCTGTAACACACTATTGCGGATTTCAAGCAATCGAGGCAGGGAAAACAATGGGATTATTTCCATATGGAAAACCCAATGATAAGATTCCTCCAATTTTTAATAAGCAAGCAATGTTTCCGCTAGTAGATAGAAATCTAATTATTCCAACATATCCAAATGGTGCAAGCGTTAATGCACAAGTTTATCCTGAACTAGCAACTTTTCCAAGTGACCAAGAAAAAGTAACATATGAACAAAATCGTAGAGATATGGCGTATGCTGTACAAATAGAAACTCAGCAGCAAGCATTAGATTTAATTCTCAGTGCAGTTAAGTTTAGTAATAAAAATAAAGTTGTTCTTAGTGGTGGTTATGGGTTAAATTGTGTAGCAAATTATTTTTACTTAGATAAACTTAAAGAAGAAGGTATTGAACTGTATGTTGAGCCTATTAGTAACGACGGTGGTACTGCCATTGGCGCTGCACTTTGGGGTTATCACGAAACAACACGAAGTGAACAAAAACACGATCGTGAAATCTATTTAGGGCCACAGTATACATATAGCAATAATGATATTCAAACACTAGCTGAAAAATACGAAGCAACAGTACAAGATGCAACACATGAAGATATTGTTGAACTAATGACCAGCAAAAACATTGTTGCACTATTTCAAGGACGCAGTGAAAATGGTCCACGTGCATTGGGTAATAGAAGTTTGTTGTTTGATCCAACATTCGAAGACGGCAAAGATTTTGTTAATAGTGTAAAGAATAGGGAATACTTCCGTCCATTTGCAGGCAGTATACTAGAAGAAGATGTACACGAATGGTTTGATTTGCGAGGAATGGAAGACAGTCCTCATATGATGTACGCAGTACATTGTCAAGAAGGAATAGCAGAGAAAATTCCAAGTATTATCCATGTTGACGGAAGTTGCCGTATTCAAACAGTGAGCAAAGAAGATAATCCTGTTTATCATGCAATCATTAGTGCATTTAAAGAACGCACAGGTGTTCCTATTGTGTTTAATACATCGTTTAACTTAGGCGGTGAGCCTCTTGTAGAAACACTAGAAGATGCATTATGGACACTGCAAAAAAGCGACATTGAATATTTGTATTTGCCTGAACACGGAAAACTACTGTATAAAGGAAATTGGGTATATGCTTGATGATACACCATGTAACAGTTAATAAACTAAAAATCTTTTATGACGAACAAACAAATGGCGGCGGCAGAGAATCAATTAAAGATTCTCTAGACGCTGTTCACTTGTTGTTAGAAGACAAACCTAGTTGTAAACGTGTTATGGAGTGGTGCTGCGGCCCGGGATACTGGGGTTTTGGGTTACTCGGACTTGACATATTTAATATAGACAAGGCAGTATTTGTTGATATATACGACGGTGCTGAACAGTATGTTAACGAAACTATTAGTTATAACAAGTTAAGTAATGCAAGTTTTTTTTTAAGCGACAATTTTAATAGTGTTCCTAAACAACAGTTTGATTTAATAATAGGTAATCCTCCACACTTTTGCATCGATCCGTTCAGTTCATATTACGATGATCCTAGAAAATACAAAGATGAGAATTGGAGTATACACCGTAATTTTTTTGAAAATGCTAGTAACTTTTTAAGCGATACTGGTTGTATAATACTACAAGAAAATGTATGGGGTTCGAGTCCAAATGTGTTCAAATCGATGATCGAAGAAAATGGCCTAACAATTCAGCACAGTTTACGGAGCAGCAAGTTCTCTAATGAACTTTGGTATATGAAAATAGTTAAAAATGAAAAATAAACAAGATGGCTATATTAATTTAGGAAACTATCGAGTTTTTACTAGCGACGAAACGGACGGTTACGGATACCTAACTGTTAAAGACGCAATTAGCTGCTTTCATCACTTTGCACAAGGCCGTCAATTTGAAAATGCACTAGAGTGGTGCTGCGGCCCAGGTTATTTTGGACTAGCAACACTACAAACAAGACTTGCTAGTAGAGTGTCATTTAGCGATATATCAACATATGCAAAAGATGTAATCACTCGTACAATTAACTACAATAATCTTCCTTGCAAGTTTTATTTGAGCGACAACTTTAAAAGTATCCCCAAACAAAAATTTGATCTTATAATAGCAAACCCGCCTCATTTTAATTTTACTGTGCCAGCATGGCGAGATGACTTGACAGTGACTGAACATGAACCGAGAAAAATGCAGGATTTAGATTGGAAAATACATCAAGACTTTTTTGATACCGTCAATGATTATCTAACAGATGATGGTAAAATAATGCTTATGGAAAATGTAACAGGTAGCAACCCAGATACATTCGGTGACATGTTAGCAGATAATAATCTACATATAACTAATTTTAGTAACAGTACAGAACACAAAGATATTGTATACTATATTGAGATATCTAAATATGTTAGTTGACTTTGAAGAATTTAAAAGTTTGTTTGACGATACGTGGGATATGGCATATCTTTCACGTGAAGATACGTTTCAAGCTAGTAGTTCACCAGTAAAAAGCAAGTACCATATATTTGGCAGAGACTTCACAAACGGTATTCATTTTCCTGACATAACACATGGAATAGTAATGTGTAAGTTTGGCGAAAGTTGGGACTATAGTTTTTACGACGAAATTATAAACACAATTAAAAAAAGCAAAATTGTAGGCTGGTATCCAATGTATACCAACTATAAAGAAGCAGCTATATTAAGTGGACTAGGAGTAAGAGCTAGGAACACACTAGTATACAGCTATAAGTTTGGATTTGATTGTCATTTTGCAATGATAGGGTTCAAAACAAAAATTACAAATATACCCGATAAGGGTAAAAAAATTCAACATAAAATGTGGAAGAAATGTACAGATTGTTATGATTGTATTAATGCGTGTCCAGCTAGTGCTATACACTATAATGAAAAAAACGACAAAGCATGGCTTGATGGAGGAGCCTGTGAGAATTTTATTTTCTTTGGTACCACTCCGGAAGGCAAATACGACAGTAATAAGATACCAAGTGTAATAAATTACTGGCATAAAAATTGCCATCCTGAAGTTGATCAAAAAGTTGTGGACAGTGTAAAGACTGTTGGTCATATGCACAAAGTAAATAACATGCAATGGGATGCAAATGGATATGCATATGACGGAAACAATACTACAAAAGATGGTGTAAACATTAAATTGCCGCATTGCAGAGAATGTACTGCACAACCTAGATGTAGCAAATATGAAGGAAAGTTTCCTTATGATTCTATCGTGTAATTAAATTAAATTTTCTAAACACCTAGAGGCCGATAGTTGATTAAATCTTGTTTGTTTTCAAACAAGTCTTGTTCGAACCCATTTTGCAAATCTATCAATTCTCCGTACTTAAAAAACCTAACAATCTTTTGTGCTAATACGGTATGATTGGGTTCGCTCAAATGACAAAGCCTGCGATCAATTCGATTCCAAATATTAAACAAATTGTATTTACTATCTGCTCTTCCGACAAATTCAGCTTCGTCGACGCCTACTAACGAATTTATAATATTTCCAGGATACTGCTTAATGTGTAAAAAAAATGAATTTTCATCAAAAGCAGGAAGTAAGCATAATTTTAATCCTAACGTATGTGCAAATGAATAACACCAAGCTAAAAACTGTTCCTGATATATGTTTGATAAAACTAGGTGTTGATCTAAAAATGTTTCTTTATACAAATGAATAGCTCGTGCTTGTTTTTTTGTAACAAGTTTGTTAATATTATCTAGATAGATATTGCCCATATCTGGTTTATCTTTTATAAACCATCTTCTATTAATATGAGTTGAAGTTACAATTAGATAATCGCCTTTACTAAAATCTTTGGTATATTTTTTAAGCTCATTCATTATCCATTCGTTACTAACACCCGCAAGTCCATTCCAGCGGGCTTCGGTAATAGGCAAATTTTTACCGACTTGTTGCATCCAGACCCATGATGGTTGACAATGATCATCTAAATTTTTATAGTGTGAATTTTTAACAGTAGCGAAGCTATCACCGAATACCCAAAGTTTACTCATGCTTGACTGTCACCTTTGAAGATACGATAGTTGTCTTCAACACTGTCCGGAGTGCTCACTTCAATAATAATACTGTTATCTTCCATTGCTACTAGTTGATGAGGTAGCATAGGTTCGTTACGCCAAGTCTCACCCTTTGTTAAAACATTTGTTTCAAGTTCTGCTGTATCGGTATTCATAGTGTGCAGTGTAAAACTACCATTGAGAACATACCAACTTTCATCTTTGTCTTTGTGAAAGTGCATGCTAAACTTAGATCCTTTTTTGTCAAAAAACATTAGTTTACCACAGTACTTGTCATTGGTGGCAAAAATTAATTCTCGTCCCCAACCTTTTTCTTGTACCCCGTTAAGTTGTGTCATTGTTGATCCTTTGTATTGTTTTAGTTGTACTGTAATCATCTACAGTTGGTAGTATCACAACTTTTGCAAGTTGGTTACCTACAACTGTGTCTACTGTATAGTCACCGCCTTTTGTAATTATGTCTGGCTGTACACGTTGTATTAATTCTAGTGGAGTATCTTCGTTGAATAATATTACTTCATCCACAAAGTCTAAACTTTCCAGCATAACTTTTCTGTCACTTTCATTATTAATAGGCCTAGATTCGCCTTTAAGATGACGAACACTACGATCTGTATTAACACCTACTACTAACCAGTCTCCTAATTGTTTACTAGCCTTGAGCATTTCAATATGCCCTCTGTGTACAATATCAAAGCAACCATTGGTAAACACTTTGGTGTATTCAACATCTTGTTTGTCTAATATATATGTGCCTTGATGTTTAACACTTAGTGTACTTGCACTAACTGCAATTTCCAAACACTTTTGATGACTGTAATCTTTGGTAAGTGCATACACAAATGCAGCTAAAAAACAATCTCCAGCACCAGTAACATCTGATACTTCGACTTGTTCTACAGGCACGGTATATTGGATATTGTCTATTGTAGCACTTACACTGTGACCTGCGTCTGTGGTGATAATGTTTCCTTGCCATTCGTCAAATTCAAACTTAGTGTATTCGCTGTTGTTAGGCTTCACTAACCAAGCGCCTTCATAGTCGTGTGCATATCGTTTTGGATCTACAATTACTTTAGGACCTTGGCTGTTTATGTGTGCAATAATTTGTTTTGCATTGTCTAATACACCTTTGTCGTAGTCACTTAGTACAACATAATCCCATTGAGAGAAGTCACTGCGTAATACGTTAGCTAATACTGCATTTGAATCTGCATCTTTATCATCATCTATACGTGTAATATAATGCCCGTCACATATTATTCTAGTCTTAACACTGCGTGGCTGTTCTGTTTGTAGTAGTGTGGCATCAACGCCTAGGCTTTTTAAGTTTTCATACACCAGCCCTGCGCCGCCTAAGGATTCTTTTTCTTCTTGAAAAGTCACAACAGGTACCGGCGCTTCTGGACTAATTCTTGTACTAGTACCATAGATATATTTGTCGACGATCACATCGCCAAACACTAATACTTTCATAGATTAGCCTCTACAAATTCTTCAGGTGTAGTAAACTTATAATTCTCTAGGTTAGACATTAGGTAGTTGTTGTCACTGCATGTATATTTTTGATAGATTTTTTGTAATTCCTCTGGCACTGGTATGTATTCTATTTCAGCATTATAATGTTTAGCAATAAGATCTCCCCATTGCTGAAAACTATATGTGCTGCCTGTTCCCAGATTACTTATGAAACTTTTATTCTTGTTCATATAGGTACCATACATGATTTCCACAACATCGTCAACACAAATAAAGTCTCTGAGTACTTCGTGACTGTTGTCAAACAGTTTGATTACGCCTGTTGTTTTTGCTTGATGTATAAAATTACTGTATGGGCTTGCCATTCCAGCATGTACTTTGTGATGTTCTCTGTTTCCATACACATTAAAGAAACGCCAACTTTGAATTTTAGATACGTGTTTGTTATTCAAAAAACTATTGTCACACATCATTTTAGTAGCAGCATACATATTCTTGGGTGCTAGATTGCTGGCAACTTCTTGTGTGTCGATGTTGTCACCGTACACACTTGCGCTACTAGCAAATACAACATTTTTAAACTTATTGGATAATTTTCTTGTGTAAACTACATTATTGTGATAGATACTATCCCAATCGTCGCTACTGGTTTTACTATTAGCGCCTAGGTGCCACAATGTACAAGCTGTTACATCTTCAAAATCTTTCAACAACAATTCATCTGGACTTATAAAGTCTACAAATTCAAGCCCTGCAAGGTTTGCCACTTTGTGTTGATTCAGAGTGTCCACACAAACGACGTTTGTATGTCCTTGTTTGTTTAAGTGTTTTACCATGTTGCTGCCGATAAACCCAGCAGCGCCTGTTACAATATGCATTCATATC
>Ga0209534_10000864_pt1 | contig 33157 bp, 7 predicted proteins | sample COG_07_FD_184751 | JGI IMG/M metagenome (GOLD analysis project Ga0209534, IMG submission 184751) | Pelagic Microbial community sample from North Sea - COGITO 998_met_07 (SPAdes) (version 2) | ecosystem: Environmental > Aquatic > Marine > Neritic zone/Coastal water | place: Helgoland, sampling...
ATCCAAGTAGGTGGTTAATGTGGATACATTTCCTGATAAGTCTGACTGTAGAATTGATATATTGGAGGCATTGTTATCCAAGTAGGTGGTTAATGTGGATACATTTCCTGATAAGTCTGACTGTAGAATTGATATATTGGAGGCATTGTTATCCAAGTAGGTGGTTAATGTGGATACATTTCCTGATAAGTCTGACTGTAGAGTTGTAATATTGGAGGCATTGTTATCCAAGTAGGTGGTTAATGTGGATACATTTCCTGATAAGTCTGACTGTAGGTTGGTGATGTTAGATGCATTGTTGTCTATGTAGGTTGTCAACGATGCTACATTACCCGATAGATCTGACTGTAGGTTGGTGATGTTAGATGCATTGTTGTCTATGTAGGTTGTCAACGATGCTACATTACCCGATAAATCTGACTGTAGGTTGGTGATGTTAGATGCATTGTTGTCTATGTAGGTTGTCAACGATGCTACATTACCCGATAGATCTGACTGTAGGTTGGTGATGTTAGATGCATTGTTGTCTATGTAGGTTGTCAACGATGCTACATTACCCGATAAATCTGACTGTAGGTTGGTGATGTTAGATGCATTGTTGTCTATGTAGGTTGTCAACGATGCTACATTACCCGATAGATCTGACTGTAGAGTTGTAATATTGGAGGCATTGTTATCCAAGTAGGTGGTTAATGTGGATACATTTCCAGATAAGTCAGATTGTAGAGTTGTAATATTGGAGGCATTGTTATCCAAGTAGGTGGTTAATGTGGATACATTTCCAGATAAGTCAGATTGTAGGTTGGTGATGTTGGAGGCATTGTTATCCAAGTAGGTGGTTAATGTGGATACATTTCCTGACAAATCTGACTGTAGAATTGAGATATTGGATGCATTGTTATCCAAGTAGGTGGTTAATGTGGATACATTTCCTGACAAATCTGACTGTAGAATTGAGATATTGGATGCATTGTTATCCAAGTAGGTGGTTAATGTGGATACATTTCCAGATAAGTCAGATTGTAGGTTGGTGATGTTGGAGGCATTGTTATCCAAGTAGGTGGTTAATGTGGATACATTTCCTGACAAATCTGACTGTAGAATTGAGATATTGGATGCATTGTTATCCAAGTAGGTGGTTAATGTGGATACATTTCCTGATAAATCTGACTGTAGAGTTGAGATATTGGATGCATTGTTATCCAAGTAAGTGGTTAATGTGGATACATTTCCTGATAAGTCTGACTGTAGAATTGATATATTGGAGGCATTGTTATCCAAGTAGGTGGTTAATGTTGCTACATTTCCTGATAAATCTGACTGTAGAGTTGAGATATTGGATGCATTGTTATCCAAGTAGGTGGTTAATGTGGATACATTTCCTGATAAGTCAGATTGTAGGTTGGTGATGTTGGATGCATTGTTATCTACGTAAGTTGTCAAATTGCCAATATTTGTCGTAATGGTATTGGCAAAACTTGCGTCACTATTTATTGCATCTGCTAATTCTCTCAATGTATCCAATGCAGCAGGTGCACCAGCAATCAAACCACTAATGTCAACGTTTATTTTATCATCAACATATTTCTTGGTAACTGCATGTAAATCATTCGTAATATTGAATGATAATTCTACTGCATCATTGAAGCGATTTGTATTTGTAAATGTATTATTCTGTGCTAAAAATACACCAGTATTATTGATTGTATTGATTTGAGATTGGATATTCGATGATATATTATCAAGTGCACTTAGTTCTACTGGAGATATAGATATATCATTTACCAAAAGCGTTGAAGATGGTTCTAATGTTACAACTCGAGAGAAAGTCGCATCGTCCGTTTTGATATGCCCATCTATCATTTTTACTCCTGTTTTGAAGTAGTTATTGATATCGATTGCTTCACCTTCACCATCTACTGTCTTTGCCAAATATTGTGTATCTGCCCATGCTTTTGTAATAAAGTATTCTCCTCCTATACCACTTTGTTCTGATACCTCTTGTGTTGATCTTGGGAATTTTGCAAATACTATATCTCCTAATGTGCCACTATTGAAAAACACTTTACTATTGAAACTAATATCTCTCGATTCATCTGTTACTAATTTACTATCCAATTGTGTCTGAATATTTGATGAAGTATTTTTCAAATACGATAATTCTTCTACTGAAATACTTTGACTATTAACTTCTACTGTTCCTTTCAAATGTAACTGATTTTCGATTTCAACGTTCCCATTAAATGATACATCTTTCCAACTATAAGTAACTAAATTTTCTAATCCTGAGACATCTGACTGTAGAGTTGTTATGTTAGATGCATTGTTGTCCAAGTAGGTTGTTAATGTTGCTACATTTCCTGATAGGTCTGATTGTAGATTGGTGATGTTAGATGCATTGTTATCCAAGTAGGTGGTTAATGCTGCTACATTTCCTGATAAGTCTGATTGTAGATTGGTGATGTTGGATGCATTGTTATCTAAATATGTTGTCAATGCTGCTACATTTCCTGATAAGTCTGATTGTAGATTGGTGATGTTGGATGCATTGTTATCTAAATATGTTGTCAATGCTGCTACATTTCCTGATAAGTCTGATTGTAGATTGGTGATGTTAGATGCATTGTTATCCAAGTAGGTGGTTAATGTGGATACATTTCCAGATAAATCTGATTGTAGGTTGGTGATATTGGATGCATTATTATCTAAATATGTTGTCAATGCTGCTACATTTCCAGATAAGTCTGATTGTAGGTTGGTGATATTGGATGCATTGTTGTCTGTATAGGTTGTCAATGCTGCTACATTTCCAGATAAGTCTGATTGTAGGTTGGTGATATTGGATGCATTATTATCTAAATATGTTGTCAATGCTGCTACATTTCCTGATAAGTCTGATTGTAGGTTGGTGATATTGGATGCATTGTTGTCTGTATAGGTTGTCAATGCTGCTACATTTCCAGATAAGTCTGATTGTAGGCTGGTGATGTTAGATGCATTGTTATCCAAGTAGGTGGTTAATGCTGCTACATTTCCAGATAAGTCTGATTGTAGATTGGTGATGTTAGATGCATTGTTGTCTGTATAGGTTGTCAATGCTGCTACATTTCCTGATAAGTCTGATTGTAGATTGGTGATGTTAGATGCATTGTTGTCTGTATAGGTTGTCAATGCTGCTACATTTCCTGATAAGTCTGATTGTAGATTGGTGATGTTAGATGCATTGTTGTCTAAATAAGTGGTTAATGCTGCTACATTTCCTGATAAGTCTGATTGTAGATTGGTGATGTTAGATGCATTGTTGTCTAAATAAGTGGTTAATGCTGCTACATTTCCTGATAAGTCTGATTGTAGATTGGTGATGTTAGATGCATTGTTGTCTAAATAAGTGGTTAATGCTGCTACATTTCCAGATAAGTCTGATTGTAGATTGGTGATGTTAGATGCATTGTTGTCTGTATAGGTTGTCAAGTTCGATAAGTCAGACTGTATAGTTGTAATGTTAGATGCATTGTTGTCCGTATAAGTCGAAATAGTATTTACTTCACCCTGTAATGTCAGTATATTGCTCGCATTATTGTCCGTATAGGTTGTCAGAGATGATATAGCCGTTTGATTGTTGCTTATATTGCTCGCATTGTTGTCCGTATAGGTTGTCAAGATCGACAAATCAGACTGTATATTTGTAATGTTAGATGCATTGTTGTCCGTATAGGTCGAAATCGTATTTACTTCACCCTGTAATGCCAGTATATTGCTCGCATTGTTGTCCGTATATGTAGTCAAAGCTGATACATCTGTCTGGAGGCTGCTTATATTACTAGCATTGTTATCTACATATGTAGGAAGGGTTGATGTCGTTGTTTGAAAATTTGATACATTTGTAGATAAGTCGCTAAGGGTTGTATCTAAAACACTCAAATTTGCCGACAAATCATCTATATACCCCTTATTTTTCAATAAATCGCTCAGATTATTTGAGACATCATCAGTTAGCCCTTGTATTGTTTGTAAATTTATTGAGACATCTGCAGTAGTCTCTTGTATGGTCTGTAAATTAGTGGCGACATCGCTTACTATTGTATCAATACGTGTATTGACAGTAGATATTTGGGTAGCCAAGTTAGAAGACACATCTCCTACTGTAGCAGTAAGTGAGGTTAGGTTGGTGGTCTGGGTGGCCAAGTTAGAAGACACATCTCCTACTGTAGCAGTAAGTGAGGTCAAGTTGGTGGTCTGGGTGGCCAAGTTGGAAGACACATCTTCTACTGTAGCAGTAAGTGAGGTTAGGTTGGTGGTCTGGGTGGTCAAGTTAGAAGACACATCTCCTACTGTAGCAGTAAGCGAGGTCAAGTTGGTGGTCTGGGTGGCCAAGTTGGAAGACACATCTTCTACTGTAGCAGTAAGTGAGGTTAGGTTGGTGGTCTGGGTGGTCAAGTTTGATGATACATCTCCTACTGTAGCAGTAAGTGAGGTTAGACTTGCTGTCTGAGTAGCCAAGTTAGAAGACACATCTCCTACTGTAGCAGTAAGTGAGGTCAGGTTGGTGGTCTGGGTGGCCAAGTTGGATGATACATCTCCTACTGTAGCAGTAAGTGAGGTTAGGTTTGTGGTCTGGGTGGTCAAGTTAGAAGACACATCTCCTACTGTAGCAGTAAGTGTTGTTAGACTTGCTGTCTGAGTGGCCAAGTTGGAAGACACATCTCCTACTGTAGCAGTAAGCGAGGTTAGACTTGCTGTCTGAGTGGCCAAGTTAGAAGACACATCTCCTACTGTAGCAGTAAGTGAGGTTAGGTTTGTGGTCTGGGTGGTCAAGTTAGAAGACACATCTCCTACTGTAGCAGTAAGTGAGGTCAGGTTGGTAGTCTGAGTGGCCAAGTTAGAAGACACATCTCCTACTGTAGCAGTAAGTGAGGTCAGGTTGGTAGTCTGAGTGGCCAAGTTGGAAGACACATCTCCTACTGTAGCAGTAAGTGAGGTCAAGTTGGTGGTCTGGGTGGCCAAGTTGGAAGACACATCTCCTACTGTAGCAGTAAGTGAGGTCAGGTTGGTAGTCTGGGTGGCCAAGTTAGAAGACACATCTCCTACTGTAGCAGTAAGTGAGGTTAGACTTGCTGTCTGAGTGGCCAAGTTAGAAGACACATCTCCTACTGTAGCAGTAAGTGTTGTTAGACTTGCTGTCTGAGTAGCCAAGTTAGAAGACACATCTCCTACTGTAGCAGTAAGTGTTGTTAGACTTGCTGTCTGAGTGGCCAAGTTGGAAGACACATCATTAATTCGAGATGATAATAGTGAAGTATCACCAATTGTGACCAATTGAGATGATATATCATTGAGTTGGGTTTCAATGGATGAAATATTTGTATTAATGTCGACAACAGCGTTATTGACAGTAGAAATGCCAGTATTTACATTGGATATAGAGGAATCGATTCCAATTAACTTTGTGTTTAAGCTACTATTATTCAAGTTTACATCGGGAACATTTATAGAACCAGTAAACGTATTGTTTCCTAAGAATAGATTATTATCATTTAGTTTTGCAGAATTGGAATTGTTATTGATGACATCCAATAAATTCGTATTGTTCAATAAAATAGTGCCAGCTACGTTCAAAGTTCCACAAACATCCATGGTATAATTGGGTTCAGCTAACCCAATACCAACATTTCTATCAGAGACGTAAATATTTGTGCTTGTATTTTCTGACCATTTTCCTCCATCACCAGGTGGACCTTGTGGTCCCTCTGGACCAACTCCACCAGTAGGGCCTGTTGCTATATAACCAAAATGAACATCATATACACGTGTTCCAATTTGTTCAAGTTTTGCATATGCTCTAAGACTTTCAGTAGTATCACTATTTGAATAATTTCTAATAACTTGCTCGTTTTGAAAAACAGTAACATCATAACTAGTTACAGCAATTGTAAAATGGTCGTCGTCATCATATTCATATGTAGTTAGATCATTATTGATATAATATTGACCAGATGAAACAAATGTTAATTTATGTATAGCGGTAGTGCTAATTGATTTTGCCAAACCTATTTCTGAACCAGAGGGTTTAAAAGGGGCAGGAAATGAAATGCTACACGTTTGATACATTTGTTTCGAATAAATTCGAGAAATGACTCCATCACCGTCTGTCTTAGTCACTTCATTCGAACCATTCAGTGTCAAATTTGTATCAGTGGTATCAAAGTAGAACAATCCAGGTCCTCGTTTACCTTGTATACCCTGTTCACCTTTATCACCAGTATCACCCTTGTCACCCTTGTCACCCTTGTCACCTTTCTCTCCGGGTGCACCTTCGGGACCTCTTATTGTTCCAACATTTTTGAATATTGGCAAAGTATCAGTCGAACCTGGAGGAGGAACTATAGAGCAAACAAACAAATCACCATTAATAATATATCCATCTCCTACTTTGACATCGACTAAAGTAGTCAATTGTGATTCTGATACCAAATCTCCTTTGATGACAATGGTTCCAGGATTGACACCACCTATTTTTGCACCAGATGGCAACGAAAGTTTACCACCTACTGCACTAATTGGAGCACCACCAACAAAAATAGTATTGGCGTCGAAAACACCCTTTTCTGCATATATTTCAGAAAAGCGATTTTCTGTGCTTCCGAGTTTAATCTTCCTTCCAGGCTCGGGGATAATATCACGACCTACTTTGAATGCATTCAAAGTAGCATTAGCGCAAATATCATAATATTCGGATGAATGCAAATCATTGGTATACAAATTTCCAAATTTTTTAGTTGTAGAACCAATATTGATTGATTCCGTTTCGGGTAAAATATCAATAGTAACAGGTCCACCAATATCTCCAGGGTCTCCTTTTTCTCCCTTAGGACCTGGGATACTGGTAACTCGTATTTCGTAATCTTCGTATTCATCACATGTGTTGTTGCATGTGTTTTTGCATGTGTTTTTGCATTTGCATGTGTTGTTGCATGTTGCAGTAGGACATGTTGTTTTCTCTAAACTACAATCGCTTACAACATATTCGTCATTGCACTTTATTTTTACCACTGGATGGTTTTTACTTTCTTTTTTTGAGGAAAAAGAAAAGATGTTTTTAAAATGCTGGGACATAATGATTGAATGTTTCTTATAATCATTATGTAGAAAAATACCTTCGCATACAACTTATTTATCGCTTATTACATGAAAGTTGATATGTTGGATAATACATGTCCACTACCGTCTAAATACAAATAAGTCATTTGCTGTAAAATAAAATCACTACTACTTTTTTCTGATACTTGACTTTGAATGTCACTTACGGACGAGGGGAATTTTGGTGTTACTGTTGTAGACAGTCCATTTACATCAGTTAATGTGATGGTATCTGCAAACGAAAATTCACTATTGGCACCTTTCATAATTGTAGACATCACATATGTATTACTTAAATCCTGAATATTTGGGAACTGGTCGAAATGTATTCGGATCGTTTTTGAATTATCATGACCACTTAAGTAATGCGTTCCTGCTTGTGTATATTGAAGAGTATGAGTATTGGTAACTCCATCTACGGTTGTAGAATGTTGGATATTTTCAGACAATGTATTCACTTGGCTATTTCCAGATGCTCTAAAACTTCCTTGGACGTCCAATGTTCTTTGTGGATTTACTGTTCCGATTCCTACTCCATCTATTTCGGGTATAGGTAAGTAATGAATCGAACTACTTGTTGCATTGATGACCCAAAGAGATGGTCCCGTTGGCCCGGTCATTCCAGTTATACCAGTTTGACCTGTTGTTCCTGTAGGGCCGGTTGCTCCAGTTCGTCCTGTAGGACCTGTTTGGCCAGTTCTTCCTGTAGGGCCGGTTGCTCCAGTTGCTCCAGTTCTTCCTGTAGGACCTGTTGCTCCAGTTCTTCCTGTAGGGCCTGTTTGGCCTGTTGCTCCAGTTCTTCCTGTAGGACCTGTTGCTCCAGTTCTTCCTGTAGGGCCTGTTTGGCCTGTTGCTCCAGTTCTTCCTGTAGGGCCTGTTTGGCCAGTTGCTCCAGTTCGTCCTGTAGGACCTGTGCGTCCTGTAGAGCCAGTTTGGCCAGTTGCACCCGTGCGTCCTGTAGGACCTGTTTGACCAGTTGCTCCAGTTCTTCCTGTAGGACCTGTTTGGCCAGTTGCACCCGTGCATCCAGTTTGGCCTGTTGCTCCAGTTCTTCCTGTAGGACCTGTTTGGCCAGTTGCACCCGTGCGTCCAGTTTGGCCTGTTTGACCTGTAGGTCCAGTTCGACCTGTAGGCCCAGTTTGGCCTGTAACACCTGTTTGACCAGTTGTTCCTGTTAATCCAGTTTGGCCAGTGGCACCAGTTTGGCCTGTAACACCTGTTTGACCAGTTGTTCCTGTTAATCCAGTTTGGCCAGTTGCACCAGTTTGACCAGTTGTTCCTGTATAACCAGTTGTTCCAGTCCAACCAAGTGGTCCAGTGCATCCAGTAAAACCTGTAACTCCTGTAAAACCAAGTGGTCCAGTCATTCCTGTTTGACCAGTATAGCCAGTATAACCTGTAACTCCTGTATAACCAAGTGGTCCAGTCATTCCTGTTTGGCCAGTATAACCTGTATAACCTGTAACTCCTGTATAACCAAGTGGTCCAGTCATTCCTGTTTGGCCAGTATATCCTGTTTGACCACTTGGACCAGTATATCCTGTTTGGCCACTTGGACCAGTGAAGCCAGATGCTCCTGTAAAACCTGTATGGCCAGTGTATCCTGTTTGGCCACTTGGACCAGTGAAGCCAGATGCTCCTGTAAAACCTGTATGGCCAGTGTATCCTGTTTGGCCACTTGGACCAGTAAAGCCAGATGCTCCTGTGTGACCAGTATGACCAGTGTATCCTGTTTGGCCACTTGGACCAGTGAAGCCAGATGCTCCTGTAAAACCTGTATGACCAGTGTATCCTGTTTGGCCACTTGGACCAGTAAAGCCAGATGCTCCTGTGTGACCAGTATGACCCGACATACCCGTATAACCAGTTTGCCCACTTGAACCAGTATATCCAGTTGGTCCAGTATTTCCAATTGGTCCACTAATTTTACCCAAATCTACGAATTGTGTGCCATCGTATACAAATAAATGCGTTGTTACCATATATCCATCACCAGATACAGGAGACGTAATATTGGCAAAAATACTGGCTGTATCAAATACATTTATATCACTGGCCTTTACATTGGATTCATAAACACCATCATCGTAGAAAATATCGTAGAAATATTCGTCATTGTTAGTTGTTATACGTTTTATAATTCCAGAATAATAGACGTAGTTATTTCTACTATTCGATTGCACAAAGTCACCGACTTGTAGTTGTTTTCCGGGTGTATTATTGTAAACAACTGCATTAATCGAAACAGGAGTTAAAGATCCTTTAATGTAAATACTTCCAGGAATAATACCACCTACTGTAGAACCAATAGGTAATTGAATATAATCATTTTTGGCACTAATTTTTGCATCTCCAACATATATAGATTGCTCTTTACTAAATAACGTTTTGCAATGAATTTCATTAAATTCTGTATTTTTGGCACCAATGCTAACTACATATTGGTCGTATGGTAGAATATCTCGATATACAATACCACCAAATGCACCAGTTGGACCAGTATGGCCAATATGTCCCGTAGGTCCAGTAGGACCAGTTGATCCGGTTGATCCAGTCGAGCCAGTTGCACCAGAAGAACCAGTCCCACCAGTAATGCCCATAAGACCAGTAGGACCAGTTCGACCAGTAGGACCACATTTATATTTACGTTTTTCATGTTTATCACAAGGTTTCTGTTTTGAATCATCGCACCCTCCTACACGTTTTACAGAAACATCCTTGCAATTACCATCATATATAATTGATATTCGTTGTTGAGACATATTATATAATTACTTTACATAAATTTTTTATCGCTAAAAACACATTAGCAAATTATCTGCTTAATATAACTACTGTTCAATAATGAATGAACTTGACTTGGATATCTCTCATTACGAAAATAATGATTTAGAAACATTTTTCAAATTACAAAAACCATATACTGTAGAAAATATCATTAAGAGAGAATATGAAATCCGAACTCTATTGCTTTCGTCGGGTCATATGGATAAATTCTTCAAACGAGACTTGATCAGTTTCTTGGAAAATGGTAAATCAAGATTAATACAATCATTACGTCCACCCACACCACCTACTACTATTACTACTTTAGAGAATAAACCAGTTCCAGACAGTTATCCCATACCAAATGTTCCGTCTATTGGTAGAGAAGAAGCGATTATTGCTCCAAAGACGACTCAATTTGTGTATACTCAAGAAAGTCACCACTTTCCAGGCACTTTGAATCCATTAGAACGTCGAACTTTACAAAAATGTCTCTCCATTGATACACGATTTCGCCCTCTTCTTTCTGTTAACAGTGATTTTACTTTTACTTTACCCAGTAAAATAACAAAGGTTTTATCTATGAATTGTGTTTCTTTTGAAATGGATCCATGTAGCTTGTATAATATATCTGCTTCTCTCAATAATCATTTTTTTTACATTTCAATATGCACAGTAGAACAAGAATTCAATCAAGTATTTGTGATTCCTGATGGTCATTATGATTTAGACTTACTTTTGGATACCATGAATCGTATGTTTGCTGCACAATCGGGCACTCCATTTTTATTTCTACAGTGGGAAAAAGACCCATATGGTTCCAATAAATGTATTTTACTAATACAAGAAGATAATGAGTATTATACCCAAAGAATCAAGCATATTTCTCTCGATTTTACTGTAGATATAAATGGAAATGAAGATAAAAAACAAGATACATTTACTAAAATGGGTTATTTACTTGGGTTTACTCAAAAACGTTATACAGGACAGATGCAATATATGAGTAATATTCCAGTTCGTATGAATTCATCAATTCCCTACTTTTATTTAGCAGTAGATGATTTTCAAAATCGTGCAGTGTCTTCTTTTGTTTCCTCTTTCTCTCAAATGTCAATTAGTTCTTCTATATTAGCTCGCATTTCAATAAAACCAAACGGAGAGATACAAGTCATTTCAAATGATCGGAAGTATTTTGGTCCTGTTGATTTGTCTCGATTACATATTCAATTATTGGATGCTCATGGTAAATACTTGAGAATGGATTCTAATTATTCTTTTTCTCTCATGATGCATACCATTTATGATTTGTAGTAGAAATATATATTGATAAATTAGAGAGAACAAAAAAATAAAAGATGGATACTCCTGCTTCAAGTGATTATATTGAAATGAAAAAACGCAAAGCAATTGCTACCAGAGACATGCAAAAAAGTAGTGCCAATTATACAACACAAAAGCAATTTGCTGTTCTTCAAAATACCAATACTTATACAAATGATTTACGGTTAGAACCATTGGACCGGTTTCAAATTCTTTTTCCTTTTACTGAATACTTTGTAAAAATAGAAAATGAGAGAAAATATTAAATGTCCCTTAATGTATACAATTGATCATGTCTTGTCCTTACAGAAAAATGTTTGGAGAAGTCAATACTGGTTTACATGCAATTCGAATATTTGATATTGCTATTGTTGATATATTCATGACCATAATTGGTGCATGGGTGATTCATTATTATTTTTTAGCACAAAAGTATCCATTTTGGATGGTTCTGGTTTGTTTATTTTTATTAGGCATTATTGCACATCGTGCTTTTTGTATTCGAACTACTGTAGATAAATTTTTATTTAATTGAAAATAAATTTGAGGAGAATCGTATACTATATAATATACGATTCGAGAGAAAATACTCAGATATAATAAATCATAATGGCTACTTTGGTTACTGCTTTCATGACCAATGTAAACAATATTGGATTTCGTAGTTATGAAAAATATATTGAATTGGGGAAAATTCTATTAAATCAACCTATTCCTACTGTTTGTTTCTTGGAAAAACACATTTACGATCAATATTTCAGTTCTTCTCTCAATTTATTTCCATATACTCACTTTATTATGTTTGAAAAAGAAGACAACTATTTGGTTCAATACCAAAGTGAACTTTGTAATTATTTTGTCAATACTGATAATCCTACAAAAGATACCCCCGGCTATATGTTTGTTCAATGTCATAAAACCGAATGGATTCGTCAAGCTATACAAGCTAATCCATTTTGCACTTCCGATTTTATTTGGGTTGACTTTGGTATTTTTCATATGATTCGAGACAAAATGGAATTCGCTTTACAATTAGATGCGATTTCACGTAAGAAACAAATACGGGTTCGTATTGCCAGTTGTGTGAATCCAAATCAAAATTGTCATTATGACCCTTTTCATACCATCACATGGTATTTTGCTGGTTCTATTTTTGGTGGCAATGCCGAATTTTTACTCAATTTTGCAGATAAAATGAGAGAACTTTGTTTACATATTATTCATCAACGTAAACATATCATGTGGGAAGTCAATATTTGGTATTTGTTGTATAAACAATATCCTTCGATTTTCTCTCCATATTTATGTAATCATGATATTTCCATTTTATCCCAGTATTAATTCTAACTTCGTAATTATAAAATAATATAATTATGAAATTTTATTTTTTATTCTATTTTATTTTTTATTAGAGAGAAAGTTACAAGTTACCCACATCTTCGATTGTTATAAACGATGGTGGTGCAGTTGTTGTAGAATCATATGTTCCTGTATTTCCACTTATTGCTATACTTGCAGATGAACTCGAACCATATAATGCATATGTCTTACTGGTATCTGCATCAATGGTTGTATAATGGTAGAAATTAATCGAGTTCGAATAAGAACCATTTCTATAGGTCTTTCGGAATCGATTTACTGCTGTAGAGCCATCATATAAGGTCAAATATAGATTATTGGCTGTAGATTGACTATTGTCTTCCACATTCAAGTTAATATGTGTCTTTATTTTTCGTTGTCCTGTTGGGCCTCTTGTATTAAATGTTACACTTCCAATTAGATTTCCGGAATTATTTGTGGGGAATGTTGTTCCACTTGCTACTGTATAATTACTATCACTTGGACCAATCTGGGTTTGATTCAATATTCCCATTGGTAAACGATTGTAGTCAGTTGTTTGCACCGTTAAGCGAGAGAGTGTTGTGGTGCCATCTGTATAGCTTATATTACTTCCACTTGTTGTAAATAGGGTAGGTCCGGTTGAACCCTTCAGTCCGGTTGGTCCCAATGGTCCCACTAATGCAACTTCCGCATTTGGACTCCAGCGTGCAGTCTCTGTGCCCTTATTTTGAATGACAATTTCGTTATAAAACGGATCAATATCCAATACTTGGAAGTATGCTGTAGATAACGACGAATCACTTATTGTAATATATGCGTTCGCTGTAATGTATATGTTATTTGCATGACTTATTAGGCCAAATAATCCAGTCGCTCCAGGTGCTAAATTGCCTGATGCTGACATTCTTGTTGCTACCATCGGACCAGGTGGACCAATTGCTCCTGTATGTCCCGTATGACCCGTGGGTCCCGAATGTCCTGAATGTCCCGTATGTCCCGTATAACCTGTATGGCCTGAGTGTCCAGTGGGTCCCGAATGTCCAGTATGTCCCGTATAACCTGTATGACCCGAGTGTCCAGTAGGTCCAGAGTGTCCAGTGTGACCCGAGTGTCCAGTGGGTCCCGAATGTCCTGTGTGTCCAGAGTGTCCAGTAGGTCCCGAGTGTCCTGTGTGTCCACTATGACCTGTATGTCCAGTGTAACCCGTGTGACCAGAGTGTCCAGTGGGTCCAGAGTGTCCTGTGTGTCCCGAGTGTCCTGTAGGTCCAGAATGTCCTGTAGGTCCTGAATGTCCTGAATGTCCCGTATGTCCCGTGTAACCCGAGTGTCCAGTAGGTCCACTATGACCTGTATGGCCTGTGTGTCCCGTGTGTCCTGTATGGCCAGAATGTCCACTAGGTCCCGAGTGTCCCGTATGGCCTGTATATCCAGTAGGGCCAGTATAACCGGTGTATCCTGTATGGCCGGTGTGTCCAGTGTGGCCAGTGTGGCCAGTATAACCTGTATGACCTGTATGGCCTGTATATCCACTATGACCTGTATGGCCTGTCATACCAGTTTGACCACTTGCACCTGTATGGCCTGTGTGTCCCGTAGGTCCACTATGACCAGTATAACCTGTTTGACCACTTGCACCTGTATGGCCTGTGTGTCCTGTAGGTCCACTATGACCGGTAGGTCCAGTGTAACCCGTGTGTCCAGTAGGTCCACTATAACCTGTATGGCCTGTGTGGCCGGTATAACCCGTATGTCCACTATATCCTGTATGTCCAGTAGGGCCACTATGTCCCGTATGGCCTGTCATGCCAGTTTGTCCAGTTGCACCTGTATGTCCAGTATGTCCAGTATATCCACTATGACCTGTATGTCCCGTAGGTCCAGTGAATCCACTTGCACCTGTATGACCAGTGTGTCCAGTAGGTCCACTATGTCCAGTTGTTCCCGTATAACCAGTATGGCCTGTATGTCCACTATGGCCTGTCATTCCTGTCATACCAGTTTGTCCTGTTGCTCCCGTATGTCCACTATGGCCCGTATGACCAGTATGTCCACTGTGTCCAGTGTATCCAGTTTGTCCTGTAGCACCTGTATGACCCGTATGACCACTATGTCCAGTGTATCCCGTTTGACCACTGGCTCCTGTATGACCAGTATGTCCCGTAGGGCCACTGTGACCCGTATGACCCGTGTAACCTGTGTATCCAGTATGTCCTGTGTGTCCAGTAGGGCCACTATGGCCTGTCATGCCTGTAAAACCTGTATGACCAGTATGTCCAGTAGCTCCACTATGGCCTGTGTGTCCAGTGTATCCAGTTTGTCCACTGGAGCCAGTATGGCCTGTGTGTCCAGTATATCCAGTATGGCCTGTGTGTCCAGTAGGTCCGCTATGACCTGTGTGTCCAGTAGATCCAGTAGGTCCTGTGTGTCCAGTTGCTCCCGAATGTCCAGTGTAACCCGTATGGCCTGTAGAACCTGTGTGTCCAGTTGCTCCCGAATGTCCAGTGTATCCTGTATAGCCTGTATGACCAGTGTGTCCCGTAGGTCCACTATGGCCTGTCATACCCGTTTGTCCACTATGGCCTGTATGTCCAGTATATCCAGTTGCTCCGCTATGACCAGTGTGTCCAGTCGCGCCACTATGACCAGTGTGTCCTGTGGCGCCACTGTAACCGGTATGACCAGTAGCTCCCGTATATCCACTTGAACCAGTATATCCAGTCATTCCTGTCATACCTGTATATCCTGTTGCACCAGTGTGTCCACTATGTCCAGTATGTCCACTATGTCCAGTTGCTCCCGAGTGTCCTGTATATCCAGTATGGCCTGTATGTCCAGTAGCTCCACTATGACCTGTGTGTCCAGTTGCTCCCGAATGTCCTGTATGTCCACTATGACCCGTATGGCCTGTGAAACCAGTAGCTCCTGTCATACCAGTTTGTCCTGTAGCACCAGTATGGCCACTATAACCTGTAGCACCAGTATGGCCGCTATGACCTGTGTAACCCGTAGGTCCGCTATGGCCTGTGTGTCCCGTCGATCCAGTAGCTCCTGTTACACCAGTAAAACCAGTGTGTCCTGTATGACCAGTGTGTCCAGTTGCACCTGAATGTCCCGTAGGTCCCGAATGTCCTGTATAACCTGTATGTCCAGTGTGTCCAGTCGACCCACTATGTCCAGTCGCTCCCGAATGTCCTGTATAACCTGTATGTCCAGTCGCTCCCGAATGTCCAGTATAACCTGTTTGTCCACTTGCTCCGGTGTAACCAGTATAACCCGTGTTACCAGTTGGACCTGTAAATCCAGTAGCTCCAGTTGCACCCGAATGGCCTGTATGTCCAGTTGCACCCGAATGGCCTGTATGTCCAGTTGCACCCGAGTGTCCTGAGTGTCCAGTTGCACCTGTATAACCTGTTGCTCCTGAGTGTCCAGTGTAACCTGTTTGTCCACTATGTCCAGTGTAACCAGTAGAACCAGTGTATCCGGTTGCTCCAGTGTAGCCCGTATGACCAGTAGTTCCAGAGTGTCCCGTGTAACCAGTTGCACCACTATGACCGGTTGCACCAGTATGTCCACTATGTCCTGTTGCACCAGTCGCACCAGTATAACCAGTATAGCCCGTATGGCCTGTAGCACCAGTATGACCACTATGACCAGTAGGTCCCGAATGTCCCGTATAACCAGTATGGCCTGTAGCACCAGTATGACCACTATGTCCTGAATGGCCAGTGTAACCAGTATAGCCTGTAGCACCCGTATGACCAGTATGTCCTGAATGTCCAGTGTAACCGGTGTGTCCACTTGCTCCTGTATGACCACTATGACCAGTAGCTCCAGAGTGTCCAGTGGAACCTGTTTGTCCACTTGCACCTGTGTAACCAGTATGACCTGTAGATCCAGAGTGTCCAGTGTAACCTGTTTGTCCACTTGCTCCTGTATGACCACTATGACCAGTAGCTCCAGTTTGACCAGTGGAACCTGTTTGTCCACTTGCACCTGTGTAACCAGTATGACCAGTAGAACCCGAGTGTCCAGTGTAACCAGTTTGTCCACTTGCACCTGTGTAACCAGTATGACCAGTAGAACCCGAGTGTCCAGTGTAACCTGTTTGTCCACTTGCACCTGTATGACCACTATGACCTGTTGCTCCTGTTTGACCAGTGGAACCTGTTCTACCTGTTCTTCCTGTTGCTCCTGTCATACCTGTATGACCTGTATGTCCCGTGTGTCCACTGTGACCAGTAGGTCCGCTATGTCCAGTATGGCCACTGTGACCAGTGTGTCCTGTGAATCCAGTTTGTCCTTGACCTGTCGGTCCAGTATAACCAGTAGGTCCAGTTTGGCCTGATACTCCGGTGTGTCCTGTGAATCCATAAGGTCCAGTCATACCAGTTGAACCTGTAGGACCTGTGAATCCTGTGCTGCCTGTATTGCCAGTTGGTCCTGTGCATCCACTGTATCCAGTTACACCAGTTGGTCCACGTTGGCCTGTATGACCAGTTGGTCCCGTAGGTCCTGTTTCACCTGTTTGACCAGTGGAACCTGTGAATCCAGTTTGTCCTTGACCTGTCGGTCCAGTATAACCAGTAGGTCCTGTTTGGCCTGTTTGACCAGTGTGTCCTGTGAATCCATAAGGTCCAGTCATACCAGTTGAACCTGTAGGACCTGTGAATCCTGTGCTGCCGGTATTGCCAGTTGGTCCTGTGCATCCACTGTATCCAGTTACACCAGTTGGTCCACGTTGGCCTGTATGCCCAGTTGGTCCCGTAGGTCCTGTTTCACCTGTTTGACCAGTGGAACCTGTTCTACCTGTTCTTCCAGTAGCTCCTGTCATACCTGTATGACCCGTAGGTCCAGTATGTCCACTATGGCCAGTAGGTCCACTATGACCCGTAGGTCCAGTTTGGCCTGTTTGTCCAGTTGCTCCTGTTCTTCCGGTTCTTCCAGTAGCTCCCGTCATACCAGTATGGCCTGTATGTCCAGTAGCTCCGCTATGGCCCGTATGTCCGGTTGGTCCACTGTAGCCTGTATGTCCTGTCATACCTGTATGTCCAGTAGCTCCGCTATGGCCAGTATGTCCTGTGGATCCTGTATGTCCAGTTGCTCCTGTATATCCTGTATGTCCAGTTGCTCCTGTATATCCTGTATGTCCACTATGGCCCGTATGTCCAGTGGGTCCACTATGACCAGTATAACCCGTGTAACCTGTTGCACCTGAGTGTCCAGTATGACCCGTGTAACCGGTTGCACCTGAATATCCGGTATGTCCAGTAGGTCCACTGTGTCCTGTATGTCCAGTAGCGCCAGAATGTCCAGTATATCCACTATGGCCTGTATGTCCAGTATATCCACTATGGCCTGTATGTCCAGTATATCCACTATGGCCTGTATATCCAGTAGCACCAGAATGTCCAGTAGCTCCCGTGTGTCCACTATATCCAGTTGGTCCGCTATGACCAGTTGCACCTGTGTATCCTGTATGGCCTGTAGAACCAGTATGACCAGTAGCACCCGAATGTCCCGTGTAACCCGTAGCACCACTGTGACCTGTTGGTCCACTATAACCAGTGTGTCCAGTAGCTCCTGAATGTCCCGTGTAACCTGTTGCACCACTATGACCAGTAGCACCACTATGTCCAGTTGCACCACTATGACCAGTGTAACCAGTTGCTCCCGAGTGTCCTGTAGCTCCACTATGGCCTGTATAGCCCGTTTCACCAGTGTGTCCAGTGTAGCCAGTGTGACCGGTGTGACCAGTAGCTCCACTATGACCTGTATGACCAGTGGAACCACTATGACCTGTAGGTCCACTATAACCAGTATGTCCTGTGTGTCCAGTGTAGCCTGTGTGACCACTATGACCTGTAGGTCCACTATAACCAGTATGTCCTGTGTGTCCAGTGTAACCCGTATGACCCGAATGCCCAGTTGGTCCACTATGGCCTGTATGGCCTGTAGCTCCACTATGGCCTGTATGGCCTGTGTGTCCAGTGTGTCCAGTAGGTCCACTGTGTCCCGTTTGTCCAGTTGTTCCACTATGCCCTGTATGTCCAGTATAACCAGTAGAACCAGTATGTCCTGTAGGTCCACTATGACCAGTGTGACCACTATGACCAGTAGGTCCACTATGGCCTGTTGCTCCCGAGTGTCCTGTATAACCAGTATGTCCACTATGGCCCGTAGGTCCCGTTTGACCCGTTTGTCCAGTTGCTCCTGTTCTTCCTGTTCTTCCTGTTGCTCCTGTCATACCTGTATGACCAGTATGTCCAGTATGTCCACTATGACCCGTAGGTCCAGTTGAACCCGTAGGTCCAGTTTGACCCGTTTGGCCAGTTGCTCCTGTTCTTCCTGTTCTTCCTGTTGCTCCAGTCATACCTGTATGACCAGTGTGTCCCGTGTGTCCACTGTGTCCAGTAGGTCCACTATGACCCGTAGGTCCAGTTTGACCCGTTTGGCCAGTTGCTCCTGTTCTTCCTGTTCTTCCTGTTGCTCCAGTCATACCTGTATGACCAGTTTGTCCAGTTGCTCCTGTTCTTCCTGTTCTTCCTGTTGCTCCAGTCATACCTGTATGACCCGTATGTCCAGTATGTCCACTATGACCAGTAGGTCCACTATGGCCTGTTGCTCCTGAATGTCCAGTGTGTCCACTATGTCCAGTGTGTCCACTATGGCCTGTATGTCCAGTTGGGCCTGTTATACCAGTTTGTCCAGTAGAACCTGTGTGTCCACTATGGCCGGTTGCACCTGTATGTCCAGTGTATCCAGTTTGTCCACTATGACCTGTGTGGCCTGTAGGTCCACTATGTCCTGTATGGCCGGTGGAACCTGAATGTCCAGTAGATCCACTATGGCCTGTGTGTCCACTATGGCCTGTAGCGCCTGTATGGCCTGAAGCTCCACTATGACCTGTGTGGCCCGTATGTCCTGTTGAACCCGAATGTCCAGTATATCCAGTTTGTCCACTAGCTCCAGTATGTCCACTATGACCTGTATGGCCCGTAGCACCAGTATGTCCAGTATAACCTGTATGTCCACTATGGCCTGTATGGCCAGTAGCTCCACTGTAACCTGTGTGTCCTGTAGAGCCACTATGTCCTGTATGGCCAGTAGGTCCACTAGAACCCGTATAACCAGTATGGCCAGTGTTGCCACTGTGACCAGTGTGACCCGTGTGACCAGTGTGTCCTGTATAACCTGTATGTCCGGTGTGTCCAGTATGGCCGCTGTGACCAGTTGCTCCAGTATGTCCTGTGTATCCGGTTTGTCCACTTGCACCAGTATGACCACTGTGACCCGTGTGGCCTGTAGAACCTGTGTGACCCGTAGGTCCGGAGTGACCACTGTAGCCCGTATGACCTGTGTGTCCTGTAGGACCACTATGGCCTGTTGGCCCACTGTGACCTGTAGGTCCCGAGTAACCAGTGTGGCCCGTAGGTCCAGAATGTCCCGTATGACCAGTATGTCCACTATGACCTGTGTGGCCAGTATGTCCTGTATGACCACTGTATCCAGTATGACCAGTATGTCCAGTAGGTCCACTATGGCCTGTGGGACCACTATGCCCCGTGGGACCAGTATGTCCAGTAGGTCCACTATGGCCTGTATGACCAGTATGTCCAGTAGGTCCTGTGAAACCAGTGCTTCCAGTATTTCCAGTCGGTCCTGTATGGCCAGTATGCCCGGAAGGTCCTGTTCCTAATGGACCAGTGGGTCCAGTGCAACCAGTTAATCCTGTGCTACCAATTGGTCCTACTAATGCTACTTTTGCACCAGCTCCCCAATAAGAATCGGCCAAATTAATGTTCTTAATAGTAGAGTATCCAGAATTATAGTCCATGCTTAATATTTGGAAGTATGAGGTTTCATTTGATGCATCTGATAACGCGACGAAACAGTTCGCAGTTATGTAATGTATGTTTGCATTAATTAACATACGAACTTGTCCTGTTTGACCACCTGCAATATATCCTGAACGAGTTAATAATGTCGTCACCAATTGACCTGGTTCTCCTTGCATACCTGTGTGTCCAGTGTGACCAGTATTTCCTGTAGCTCCACTATAGCCTGTGTGTCCTGTGTAACCCGTAGGTCCGGTGTGGCCAGTAGGTCCACTATGGCCTGTGTGTCCCGTGTGGCCTGTATGACCACTATGACCAGTGGAGCCCGTGTGACCAGTTGCTCCACTATGGCCCGTATGACCTGTATAGCCTGTATGTCCCGTATGGCCTGTATAACCTGTGTGGCCTGTATGGCCTGTATGGCCTGTAGGACCAGAATGTCCAGTAGCTCCGCTATGTCCCGTAGGACCAGAGTGTCCAGTCGCTCCGCTATGTCCCGTAGGACCACTATGTCCCGTAGCTCCACTATGGCCAGTAGGACCGCTATGGCCAGTAGGACCACTATGTCCAGTTGCTCCTGTTTGTCCTGTGGATCCTGTTCTTCCTGTTCTACCTGTTGCTCCTGTCATACCTGTATGACCCGTAGGTCCACTATGGCCTGTATAACCTGTAGAACCACTATGACCCGTGTGGCCAGTAGGACCAGAGTGTCCAGTTGCTCCGCTATGTCCCGTAGGACCAGAGTGTCCAGTCGCTCCACTATGTCCCGTAGGACCAGAGTGTCCAGTCGCTCCGCTATGTCCCGTAGGTCCACTATGTCCAGTAGGTCCACTATGACCCGTAGGACCACTATGGCCTGTATGACCACTATGTCCAGTTGCTCCTGTGTGACCAGTATGTCCACTGGAACCTGTATGACCTGTTGCTCCCGAATGTCCAGTAGGTCCACTATGTCCTGTTTGTCCTGTATGGCCACTATGGCCAGTATGACCTGTATGGCCTGTTGCACCTGTTTCTCCTGTTGCTCCAGTATGTCCTGTTGCTCCTGTGTAACCAGTATGACCAGTAGCACCTGTGTGGCCACTATGACCAGTGGCACCTGTTGAGCCGGTTGCGCCACTATGTCCTGTAGCCCCCGAATGTCCTGTATAGCCCGTATGACCTGTGTGGCCTGTCATACCTGTATGTCCAGTAGCACCACTATGGCCGGTTGCTCCACTGTGGCCAGTTGCTCCTGTATGGCCAGTTTGTCCTGTTGCTCCTGTTGCACCAGTTTGTCCAGTTGCACCTGTTGCGCCCGTCATGCCAGTCATACCAGTTTGACCGGTTGCGCCAGTATGGCCTGTAGGCCCACTATGGCCCGTCATGCCAGTCATTCCCGTTTGTCCTGTGGCGCCTGTATGGCCTGTAGAACCACTGTGGCCTGTTGCTCCCGTATGGCCCGTAGTTCCACTATGTCCTGTTGCTCCTGTATATCCTGTATGACCTGTTTCACCAGTCGCACCCGTCATACCTGTTACTCCAGTATGGCCTGTATGACCTGTATAGCCTGTAGCGCCAGTATTGCCGGTAGCGCCTGTAGAACCTGTATGGCCTGTTGCTCCACTATACCCAGTGTAACCAGTCATACCTGTTTGGCCGGTAGCGCCTGTAGAACCTGTATGGCCTGTTGCTCCTGATGCTCCAGTTGCTCCTGTTGCACCAGTATGTCCAGTTGCTCCTGTGTGGCCTGTCATACCACTTGAACCCGTCATACCAGTTTGACCACTATGACCAGTAGCACCTGTATGTCCAGTAGATCCCGTAAGTCCAGTAGTTCCCGTGTGGCCAGTTGAACCTGTATGTCCTGTTGATCCCGTATGTCCAGTATATCCTGTTGCTCCAGTTTGGCCTGTCATACCTGTTGCACCACTTTGACCAGTATGGCCTGTATGTCCAGTCGCTCCGGTTTGGCCACTTGCACCTGTATATCCAGTTTGACCTGTTGCTCCTGATTGCCCAGTTGCTCCAGTTTGGCCTGTTTCACCAGTGGCACCCGTTTGTCCAGTGGCTCCTGTATGACCTGTTGCACCTGTTTGACCTGACATACCTGTGTATCCAGTTTGACCAGTTGCACCAGTATATCCTGTTGCTCCAGTATGGCCTGTATGGCCTGTATGACCACTATGGCCTGTTGCTCCTGTCATGCCTGTTTGGCCAGTTGCTCCTGTCATGCCAGTATGTCCTGTTGCTCCTGTCATACCTGTTTGGCCAGTTGCTCCAGTATGGCCTGTATATCCCGTAGCACCACTATGGCCAGTTGCTCCCGTCATGCCTGTTTGGCCTGTTTCACCAGTGGCACCCGTTTGTCCTGTAGCTCCTGTGTGGCCAGTTTGTCCAGTTGCTCCACTATAACCAGTATATCCTGTAGCTCCAGTATAACCTGTGTGGCCAGTAGCTCCAGTATAACCTGTGTGGCCAGTAGCTCCAGTATAACCTGTGTGGCCAGTAGCTCCACTATAACCAGTATGGCCCGTTGCTCCAGTATAACCTGTATGACCTGTAGCCCCACTATAACCTGTGTGGCCAGTTGCGCCAGTATGACCTGTGTGGCCAGTTGCGCCAGTATGACCTGTTGCGCCAGTATATCCTGTGTGGCCCGTTGCGCCAGTATAACCTGTGTGGCCAGTAGCTCCACTATAACCAGTGTGGCCTGTAGAACCTGTATGACCTGTAGCTCCACTATAACCTGTGTGGCCAGTTGCTCCAGTATATCCGGTATGGCCAGTAGCTCCACTATAGCCCGTTTGGCCTGTTGTTCCTGTCATACCTGTTGTTCCAGTAGCACCTGTATGGCCAGTTGGTCCACTATGGCCTGTCATTCCTGTTTGGCCAGTTTCACCAGTGGCACCAGTATAACCAGTGGCTCCAGTGTGGCCTGTAGCTCCCGTCATACCTGTTGTTCCAGTAGCTCCAGTATGGCCTGTTGTTCCACTATGACCAGTGTGGCCTGTTGCTCCAGTATAACCAGTATAGCCTGTGTGGCCTGTCATGCCTGTCATACCAGTTGCACCTGTAGAACCTGTATGACCTGTATGTCCACTATGACCAGTTGCACCACTATGGCCTGTGTAACCAGTTGGTCCACTATGGCCTGTGTAACCTGTGTAACCTGTTTCACCAGTGTAGCCAGTTTGTCCTGTCATACCTGTTTGGCCTGTTGCGCCTGTCATACCTGTTTGGCCTGTTGCGCCTGTGTGACCAGTGTGGCCAGAATGGCCAGTGTAGCCGGTATGGCCCGAGGAGCCTGTCATGCCTGTCATGCCTGTTTCACCAGTAGCACCTGTATGTCCTGTAGCACCTGTATGACCAGTAGGACCACTATGGCCTGTCATGCCTGTTGCACCACTATGACCTGTGTATCCTGTTTCACCAGTGGATCCAGTGTGGCCTGTCATACCTGTTTCACCAGTGGATCCAGTGTGGCCTGTCATTCCTGTATAACCCGTATGGCCAGTTGGGCCAGTTGAGCCTGTATGGCCTGTATGGCCTGTATGGCCCGAGTAGCCTGTCATGCCAGTGTGGCCCGTTTCACCAGTGGAACCAGTGTGCCCAGTAGCTCCAGTATGGCCAGTGTAGCCCGTTGCTCCTGTGCGGCCAGTGTGGCCCGTTGCTCCTGTAGAGCCTGTATAACCAGTTGCTCCACTATGACCTGTGTGACCTGTATGGCCACTTGCACCTGTGTGGCCTGTCATGCCTGTTTGACCCGTAGGTCCACTTTGGCCTGTCATGCCCGTTTGACCAGTAGGTCCACTTTGTCCTGTCATGCCCGTTTGACCAGTAGGTCCACTTTGTCCTGTCATGCCCGTTTGACCAGTAGGTCCGCTATGACCCGTGTGGCCTGTCGAACCACTATAGCCTGTCATTCCTGTTGCTCCTGTATAACCTGTAGCACCAGTATGACCAGTGTGGCCTGTTGTTCCACTATATCCTGTATGACCAGTATGGCCTGTCATTCCTGTCATGCCTGTAGAACCCGTAGGTCCACTATGGCCTGTGTGGCCGGTAGCTCCGCTATGGCCTGTCATTCCTGTATGTCCACTTGCACCTGTCATGCCTGTCATGCCTGTCATGCCCGTAGGTCCACTATGCCCTGTCATGCCCGTTTGGCCCGTAGATCCTGTATGTCCTGTTTGGCCAGTTGAGCCTGTATGTCCAGTTGCGCCTGTCATGCCTGTTTGGCCCGTAGGTCCAGTTGCGCCTGTTTGGCCACTTGCTCCTGTTGAGCCTGTATGACCTGTATAACCTGTTTCGCCTGTCATGCCTGTTTGGCCCGTAGGTCCAGTTGCACCTGTTTGACCAGTGTATCCCGTCGCTCCAGTAGGACCAGAGTGGCCAGTTTGTCCAGAAGCTCCTGTTTGTCCCGTAGAACCACTATGGCCAGTATAACCTGTTGCACCAGTTGTTCCGGTTGAACCCGTATGTCCTGTCATACCAGTGTATCCCGTCGCTCCAGTAGGACCAGAGTGGCCAGTTTGTCCAGAAGCTCCTGTTTGTCCCGTAGAACCACTATGGCCAGTATAACCCGTAGGTCCACTATGGCCTGTCATGCCTGTCATGCCCGTTTGGCCCGTGGATCCTGTTTGTCCAGAAGCTCCTGTTTGTCCTGTTTGGCCCGAAGCTCCTGTAGAACCACTATGGCCAGTATGGCCCGTAGCACCCGTATGTCCTGTCATACCTGTATGACCAGATGCACCTGTATACCCAGTGGCACCTGAATGGCCTGTAGAACCGGTAGCACCCGAGTGACCTGTATAACCTGTGGCACCTGAGTGACCCGTATGACCAGTTGCTCCACTATAACCTGTATGTCCAGTAGGACCACTCTGGCCAGTGTATCCTGTCATACCTGTTGTTCCGGTTGGTCCAGTTTGACCACTTTGCCCCGTCGAACCTGTTGCTCCACTATGGCCAGTATGGCCAGATGCTCCCGTATAGCCTGTATAACCTGTATGGCCTGTATAACCGGTGTGGCCTGTAGAACCTGTGTGGCCGGTAGGTCCTGAATGACCAGTTTGTCCAGTTGCACCCGTTTGTCCAGTTGCGCCCGTTTGACCAGTTGCACCTGTTTCTCCCGTCGCTCCTGTAGAACCACTATGACCTGTATGACCTGTAGCTCCACTATGGCCTGTAAAACCTGTCATTCCTGTAGCACCTGTTTGACCAGTAGGTCCACTAGGGCCTGTCATTCCAGTTTGGCCAGTTGAGCCAGTTTCTCCTGTTTGTCCTGTTGCTCCACTATGGCCTGTGTGGCCTGTTGCACCGCTATGACCAGTATAACCTGTTGCTCCACTATGGCCTGTGTAACCAGTTTGTCCAGTTGTTCCCGTTTGTCCAGTTCTTCCTGTTTGGCCCGTAGAACCAGTGTGGCCTGTATAACCTGTATAGCCTGTATAACCTGTGTGGCCTGTCGCTCCCGAATGACCAGTATGGCCAGTAGATCCCGTGGCGCCCGTAGAACCTGTGTGGCCTGTTGAACCCGAGTGGCCTGAGGCACCTGTTTGGCCAGTGGCACCCGTTTGACCAGTTGCTCCCGTTTGACCAGTTGCTCCCGTTTGACCAGTTGCTCCACTATGACCTGTTTGTCCTGTTGCTCCACTATGTCCAGTATAACCTGTTGCTCCAGTAGCTCCACTAGGACCTGTATGTCCAGTTGCTCCACTATGGCCCGAAGCACCTGTATGGCCTGTTACACCAGTTACACCAGTAGATCCCGTGTGGCCTGATGCACCTGTTTGGCCAGTATAACCTGTAAAACCTGTTTGTCCAGTTGCACCAGTTTGTCCAGTCGCACCCGTTTGTCCAGTCGCTCCTGTAGAACCACTTGCACCTGTATGTCCTGTTGCTCCACTATGACCAGTATGGCCTGTTGTTCCACTATGACCAGTATGGCCTGTTGTTCCACTATGGCCTGTTGCACCACTATGGCCTGTGTGGCCCGTTGGTCCACTGTGTCCAGTAGAACCTGTGTGGCCTGTGTGACCCGAGTGGCCCGTATATCCTGTATGTCCAGTTGTTCCACTATGGCCCGTCATACCCGTGTGACCCGTAGGACCACTATGGCCCGTCACACCCGTGTGACCTGTATGTCCACTATGGCCTGTAGGACCGGTGTGACCAGTTTGTCCTGTTACACCTGTTTCTCCAGTTGCACCTGTATGTCCAGTTGCACCACTATGGCCCGTATGGCCCGTAGGACCACTATGGCCTGTGGAACCTGTGTAGCCACTGTGGCCCGTATGACCTGTAGGTCCACTGTGGCCTGTATGGCCCGTAGGTCCAGTATGACCTGTATGACCCGTAGGTCCCGTGTGGCCCGTAGGGCCACTGTGGCCTGTATATCCAGTATGGCCCGTAGATCCTGAATGGCCCGTATGGCCTGTAGGACCCGAGTGTCCAGTAGCTCCAGTATAACCGGTGTAACCAGTTTGTCCTGTTTCTCCTGTAGTTCCCGTGTGGCCGGTTGCTCCACTATAACCTGTATGACCCGTAGGTCCAGAATGTCCCGTGTGGCCGGTTGCTCCCGAGTAACCCGTAGGTCCAGAATGACCCGTATGTCCTGTTGCTCCAGAATGTCCCGTATGGCCTGTTGCACCACTATGACCCGTGTGGCCTGTTGCTCCAGAATGTCCTGTGTGGCCCGTAGGTCCAGAATGTCCTGTGTGGCCCGTAGGTCCAGAATGTCCTGTGTGGCCCGTAGGTCCAGAATGTCCTGTGTGGCCTGTTGCTCCAGAATGTCCTGTGTGGCCCGTATTACCCGTAGCCCCCGAATGTCCAGTAGGGCCACTGTAGCCTGTATGACCCGTATGACCTGTAGGTCCCGAATGCCCAGTAGGGCCACTGTGGCCTGTATGACCCGTATGACCTGTAGGTCCCGAGTGTCCAGTGTGGCCTGTATGGCCTGTATAACCTGTATGACCTGTAGGTCCCGAGTGTCCAGTAGGGCCACTATGTCCAGTGTGGCCACTGTGGCCTGTAGGTCCCGAATGTCCAGTGGCGCCACTATGACCAGTGTGACCGCTGTGGCCTGTAGGTCCTGAATGTCCAGTAGGGCCGCTGTGGCCTGTAGGTCCCGAGTGTCCAGTGTGACCTGTATGGCCCGTCTGGCCTGTGTGGCCTGTATGGCCCGAATGGCCCGTATGTCCTGAATGGCCTGTATGACCAGTGTGACCACTTGCACCTCTTGGGCCAACTAATGCAATAGAAGAATTCACTCCCCAAGATGCTGGATGCTCGGAAAGATTCTCAATTTCTAAGTTCAAGTATAATGGTCCATAAATACTTGGTGATGAACCAATTACCTTGAAATAATAAGTATTATTATAATCACTTACTGATACAAAGCAATTGGGTGTTATATATTCTGTATTGGTTTTTACCACATCTACTTGAACTCTTGAATATCCTTCTGCACCACCACTTAATACAGTAGTAGTGGCAATTAATGGACCTGCTGGTCCTTGTGGACCAGTATGACCCGTGTGACCAGTTGGGCCTGTTCCCAATGGTCCTGTCATACCAGTTTGACCAGTTGAACCCGTAGAACCTGTGTGGCCCGTAGGTCCCGAATGTCCAGTATGGCCTGAATGTCCTGTGTGGCCCGTAGCTCCTGAATGTCCTGTGTGTCCTGTGTGGCCCGTATGGCCCGTATAACCCGTAGGTCCTGAATGTCCTGTGTGGCCCGTATGGCCTGTTTGTCCAGTATGGCCTGTGTAACCAGTTTGCCCCGTAGGTCCTGAATGTCCTGTGTGGCCCGTATGGCCTGTTTGGCCTGTAGCGCCTGTTTGTCCTGTTTGTCCTGTAGCACCTGTTTGTCCTGTAGGTCCAGAATGGCCTGTGGAGCCCGTATGGCCTGTGGAGCCCGTATGGCCTGTGTAGCCAGTATGGCCCGTGTGGCCCGTATGGCCTGTGTAGCCAGTATGGCCTGTGTAGCCAGTATGTCCAGTGTGGCCGGTATGGCCCGTATAACCGGTGTGGCCTGTGTAGCCAGTGTGGCCCGTATGGCCCGTGTGACCAGTGTGACCGGTATGGCCCGTATAACCTGTGTGGCCCGTATGGCCGGTGTGGCCCGTATGGCCTGTGTGGCCTGTATAGCCAGTCATGCCAGTTTGACCCGTAGGTCCAGTTGAACCAGTTTGACCACTCATACCACGTGGACCCAATAATGTTACTTTGGCATCATGTGGTAATACAACTACATTATATGTCAGATTTTCTACCAACAATCGTGTATAAAATGTTGGATTGTAATTGATACTTGGAGATGTTCCTTTTACTAAGAAATATTCCACCACGTCTGCTGTAGAAGATATGGCGACATAGGTTCCATTATCGAAATATTCCGAATTCGTTTTCACAATGTCTATATAGTTGGTTTCTCGTTCTTCCAATGTATTTTCTCCTACCACTGTTGTCGTGATCAATGGACCTGGTGGACCTGGAATACCAGTTTGACCAGTATCACCACGGTCTCCGGTTGGACCTGTGCCGACTGGCCCTGTGTATCCAGTTTCTCCTCGTATACCAGTTTGACCTGTATCACCGCGTTGGCCACTTGGACCTGTGCCGACTGGACCGGTATGTCCCGTTACACCAGTATGACCAGTGGAACCAGAATATCCATCTTCTCCTTTAGGACCTCTTGTTCCAGTTGGTCCTCTTTCACCTGATGGACCAGTTCCTACACCTCCGGTATGTCCTGTGTATCCTGTAGGTCCTGCACTACCTGTTGGACCCGTTCCTACTGGACCCGTATATCCGGTATATCCAGTATAACCTCGTTGTCCAGTGGAACCTGTAACACTTGGACCAGTCATACCGGTGTGGCCAGTTTGGCCGGTCATGCCCGTATGACCCGTATGGCCCGTATGACCCGTATGGCCCGTATGACCCGTATGGCCAGTTTGGCCAGTGTGGCCAGTATGACCTGTAGAACCAGTCGGGCCTGTTTGACCCGTAGGTCCAGTTCCGAGTGGTCCAGTATGACCTGTAGAACCAGTGTAGCCTGTTTGTCCTGTTGGACCAGTTGGTCCGAAACCACCAGCTGCACCTCTGTCTCCTTTTGGTCCTTTTATTTCACCCACATCTTTGTAAACTACACTACTTGGATCATTTTCCTCAGAACTAATGCATACAAATAAGTTTTGTCCTACAATATACCCGTCTCCCGCGAATGGATTGTCAAATGGCTCGGGTGCTGCAAAAAAGGCTCCACTCGTGTCATATGAATTTAAAATAACAATACCACCAGGATTGACTCCACCTATACGAGTATCTCTCAATTCTACGACACCATCATTCGCAATTGATAAAATTGGATTTCCATTTTTGTCATACATGGTGGTATCTTTTGTCATATAGATCTCATCTGCAAATATTGCTTGAAATGGATTAGTGAAACTTCCTATTAATCCTTGACTTATTGTTACTGGGTTTCCTTCTCCATCTTCTCCTTTAGTTGGATTACGTGGATTGATGATATCTCCGTATACTAATATATCTTCCACATGTGCCTCTTTGAATGTAGCATTGGAACTTCCGACCTTACTTACTACTGCAGAAGGATTCAGATTTGATACATTTACATTAGTGCTATTGGTAGTAGTTGCACTGATTGTAGTTGCAGTAAGACTATTTACATCTTGAATTGTGGTTGCTTTTACTACACTGGCATTTATATCGGTTGCATTTTGAGTAGTTGCTGTTATTGTGGTTGCGTCAATGCCATCGCTGGTTAGAATGGTATCTCCAATGGTGATTTGACCACTCATAATAGCATCTTTTCCACTAATGTTGACAGTAGAACTAATATTGGGTGCAGTTAAGGTATTTGCTGTGAGTGTTCCTGTAATCGTCCCGCTACTACTTTGAATTGTAGAAGATGATATATCCGCCACATTGATGAATGGTGTCTCCATGGATGTGGTGGCTTTTATTGTTTTTCCTTGCACTTCGTTTGTGGATGTCATATTGGTTGCATTGATTGTCGTTCCTGTGACAGTGGATCCATTGATTGTTGTTCCAGTAATTGTATTTACATCAATTGTGTCGCCTGTCATTGTATCCACGTTCATGGTTCTTGATGTCAAATTGGTTGCATCCATGGTCTCACCTTGGATAGTTCCACTAACATTGATGTTCTGACTACTCAACGTTCCATTTATTGTGGCTGGTCCACTGATAGTGGCTCCTGTTGTAGTAATTGTAGTAGAATTCAAGTTAGATGTCTCAATTGTTGTTGCATCAATGGAATTCACCACGAGTTCTTCGGTATTTGCTGCAGGTAAGGGTGTGTCCATTCGTGCCAATGATTCTTGACCAAAATAAAAGTAAACCGATGGATTTATTCCATCCGCATTTCTCCTACGGGCCCACAGCTCTACACGCAGTTTCTTCGTTCCAACTGTAGGTAAATAGGTTTCCGTGTTGGTAAAGGATGTAGAATAGGCGGTTTTCGTGGAATCAACAATCGTTTTGGCTATGGACTCGGATGTATAAAACTGTTCTACTGATGACGATGTTACATACAATAATTTTACGTAGAATTCTACTTCACTATCTTGAACTGTTTTACTGGCATAAAATGTCAAATCCCATGTTCCTTTTGGTATTATTGTGCTATTAATGACACCCGTATCGGATGTAAATGTGGCGATTTTCGTGTCTTGCGTTAAACCCAATGTATGCTCTACTACTGTTTGAGTCAACGTAGGGGATTGCTCAATGGCTCCATCTCCAACTGGCACAATGGTTGTAGAATTAGGAACATGTAAATACAAAGTCATACCACTTCCACTTCCTGCACCACCACCACCTCCTCCTCCTCCTCCGACTCCTGGTGGACCTTGAGGACCTTGAGGACCTTGAATACCTTGAATACCTTGAATACCTTGGGCTCCATCTTCGCCTCGGGTTCCAGAAGATAAATAGGAAAATGCGATATTTCGCACTTGAACTCCTACTCGAGTGATTCGGAATAATCCTCGGAAAAACTCTTGTGGAAATTCATTGGTTCCTTCGTATATAAAAGAACTATTTTGAGAGACTTTGATTTTATTGTCATCGATTAAAAAGGCGAATACATCACCTGGTTGATACTGTAGATGACTTACTTCTTCGATTTTGGTTGAGTTTCCATTTACTATCAAATCCATGGAATTTTCCAAAAATCGGATACTGTGACAAAACTCATCTTGGTTTTCACTATTATTTAATCCCACTATTGTATTTGAAGCATTTTCGGGCGCCTGAAATGTAAACACCAATGTGTTATACTTTTCTATTGTCAAAACATAAGATGCATTGTAATTATTTGCTGTCTTACGGATTGAGTTATTCGTGGGATAATCAATGTCTCTATATACGGTTGTAAAATTAAATGCGGCTGCCCCGTAATGACCTGTCGGTCCTCGTGTTCCTGTTGGACCAGTGCTTCCAGTTGGTCCATCACTTCCTGTCATACCTGTAACACCAGTTGTTCCTGTATGACCTCTATACCCTATTCTTCCAGTCGGTCCAGTGCTTCCGCGATACCCCGTATGCCCACGATAGCCGATGTGGCCTGTAGGACCACTGCGTCTATTGCTTTGATTCGGGGGACAGCGTATCGTAACAACACCGGACTGGGATGAAAGATTGTTGTTACTACGCCTTATGTCGTTCAAATGATTACAACTCGACATAAATTCTATATTTATTGCTTATATTTTAAATACTCATGGGGAACCTAATGGGGGGATGAAATCCCCCCTTATCCCCCTGTTCCACGTGGGGATACATCCCCCATACCCCCTGGTTCCACGTGGGGGATACATCCCCCATACCCCCTGGTTCCACGATTGGACGTCGGGGGTAGAATCCTTGTGTCAAAATATATTTTCTACAGTAGAAATCATATTTTATGGTAACTTGTGGGCTCCCCCACGTGGAACAGGGGGTATGGGGGGATGTATCCCCCACGTGGAACCAGGGGGGTATGGGGATGGAATCCCCCTCCTAAAGTTTATCCTATTATATTCCTATGATGATTTCCGTTTCATCTTCATCATCTATGTATGGATTTTCTCTCAAATAGAAATAACGATCACACTCTGCAAACATTTTACATGGCATGATTAAATTATTCACTTTTTGGTTGATGAAATATTCTTGGTATGCATTTCGTCTCTTATATCCTCGTTTTCCCATAATATCTGTCATGGTTAATACTCGGTTTGGACGGTCATTGGTTGTTTGACCAGGTGTTGAGCATACTATAAATCTGGCACAATTCGTTGCATTTTTCTCTATTTTGAATATTTTATGCTTATTGGTTTCAGTCATTTGGTTGGGGGTGGGCAAGGTATTTTTTATAGTATTGAGCAACTCAAATTCTTTGTATTGGGTAAAGTCCTGTGAATTCAAGATACTTTCCAAATCATTTTGCCTTTTTAATATTGTTGCGTTCTTTTTATGCTTTATATAGTCACTCTGAGACATGTTTTGATTTATATATTACTGTAGGATAAATATTTGTGGGGGTGGGGGTGGGGATTATATCCCCCATACCCCCTATTACAGGATGGGCGAGCGAAGCGAGCCCAATATGTAATATTCTAAACAAGGATATATCATCTATATACCATTGTGGAACAGGGGGTAGGGGGGATGGAATCCCCCTTATTCTAAACAAGGATATATCATCTATATACCATTGTGGAACAGGGGGTAGGGGGGAT
>Ga0209534_10000873_pt1 | contig 33024 bp, 32 predicted proteins | sample COG_07_FD_184751 | JGI IMG/M metagenome (GOLD analysis project Ga0209534, IMG submission 184751) | Pelagic Microbial community sample from North Sea - COGITO 998_met_07 (SPAdes) (version 2) | ecosystem: Environmental > Aquatic > Marine > Neritic zone/Coastal water | place: Helgoland, sampling...
CATTAAATTAACATTTGAATTTTGAATTTCCAGCAATAAAAGTGCTATTAATAGGCTGATTTGAGATCTATAACTTCTTAAAACTAAACTATTGAAGTATTGAAATTGAATAAAAGCTTTAGGATCAAAATTTTTGTGAATCTGTAGTCATTACTCTTAAATCGCAGATTAATTTTGGTTAAAAGGACTATTGGGGAAAAATCAGAGTTCCCTTAGTTTAATAATTACTTAACGTTTTCCTTACGCAAGAAAGATCTTTAATTACAATCTTTGTAACGTCTTAGACACTTAATTAGTATCATTATTACATATTAGTTTTTGTCGACTACAAAAATGATGATTTCTGATGAGCTGCCCTTGGCCAGGCAGCTTTTTTTTCATTTAATCTTAATCTTTAGGAAACATTAAGATAACATTAGTTTGTGTTATTTGTACCCGACAAAAACTAATATTATTTACAATGAAATTAAGAATTTTATCTATTGCATTAACATTCTTTGCAATCACTTCAGTACAATCTCAAGAAATTAGTGACACGACCTTTGGAAAAGGGTTGATTAACTTCGTTGCAAAAGACAGCACATTTAGTGTAAAATTTGCACCACGATTTCAAGTGCGTTCTATGTCTTCATGGGACCATGATGGAAACCAATATACTAGTCCAGAACATAATTTTATTGTACGCCGTTCACGTTTAAAGTTTGACGGATTTGCTTACAGTCCAAAATTAAAATACAAACTAGAACTTGGATTATCTAATAGAGATATTTCAGGAGCTAATGAATTTAACAGAAATACACCGCGTTATATTTTGGATGCTGTAATTATGTGGGAGTTTTCTAAAAACTGGGAGCTTTGGGCGGGTCAAACAAAACTGCCTGGAAATGTGGAACGTGTAGTGTCTTCCGCAAACTTGCAATTAATAGACCGTTCTTTACTAAATAGCCGATTCAATATTGATCGTGATTTAGGAATCCAAATTCATCACAAATCAAACTTAGGTGGTGGCTTTTTAATGCGTGAAAAATTTTCCATATCACAAGGGGAAGGTCGTAACGTAACCGAAGGCAATGAAGGGGGATTGCAGTACACAGGACGACTAGAATTTTTACCTTTTGGAGCTTTCAAATCCAAAGGCGATTACAGCCAATCCGATCTTAAAAGAGAAGAGACCTCAAAACTAATGGTTGGAATTACGTATAACTTTAATGAAAATGCAGTTCGTGAGCGCGGTTTTGCAGGTGATTATATGATTAGAACCGATGGTACTATTTTTGAAACTAATCAAACTACAGTGTTTATTGATGCAATGTATAAACACAACGGACTTTCTTTTATGGGGGAATATGCAAAACGTACAGCTGACTCGATTATCGCAACAGAAGCCGATGGTGTAACGCCTACGGGTGATGTTGTATTGACAGGAAATGCTTTAAACTTACAGTTAGGGTATTTGTTTAAGAATAACTACGAAATCGCAGGGCGTTTTACGACTCTAGATTACGAAACGCTAACAACAGCTTTACCTACTAAACAATATACATTAGGCCTCAACAGATTTCTTGTGGGCCATAAACTAAAGGTTCAAAGTGATATAAGCTACACAGAATTAGATGGGGAAAAGGACAACATCACCTTCAGAATTGGATTCGATATTCATTTCTAAAAAACATAACATTCGCTTAACCTTACAAACCAAAAGTCTTTAGAGATTTGCTTAATTAATCAAACTAAATTATGGAGAATATTTATTTATATATGGTTATCGCTTTAGCCTTCTTGGCTATTGCAGATTTAGTCGTAGGCATTAGTAATGATGCTGTAAATTTTTTAAACTCAGCAATCGGTTCCAAAGCGATTTCGTTCAGAACCATTATGATTGTTGCCAGTATTGGTGTTGCCGTTGGAGCAATTTTTTCGAGCGGGATGATGGAAGTGGCGCGAAAAGGTATTTTTAATCCTGGAGAATTTATGTTTAATGAGATCATGATTATTTTCATGGCGGTTATGATAACGGACATTCTACTCCTCGATTTCTTTAACTCGTTAGGGATGCCAACCTCAACAACCGTTTCAATTGTATTTGAATTATTAGGTGCTGCGGTTGCAATGGCTTTAATCAAAATTGGTGCTAGTAGCGGCGATTTTAGTGACGTTGTCAACTACATTAACACCTCGAAAGCCTCTCAAATTATATTTGGAATCTTACTATCGGTGGTCGTTGCTTTCTCCATTGGAGCGCTCGTACAATGGGTGTCTCGACTTTTATTGTCTTATAATTTTCAAAGAAAAGCACATTGGGTAGGCGCTCTTTTTAGCGGTGTTGCACTAACAGCAATCACCTATTTTATTTTTATGAAAGGGCTTAAAGGCACATCATACGCCAAACAATCGTTTGATATTATCGGTGGTAGCACCATGAAAGATTTCTTAGAAACACAAGTGCTCACAATTGTATTGATTAGTTCAGTGTTTTGGTCTTTACTATCTTATGTTTTGATTGTGTTTGCAAAAACAAATATTTATAAACTCATTATTATTGTTGGGACGTTTGCATTAGCACTGGCGTTTGCAGGAAATGACCTTGTTAATTTTATTGGTGTACCTGTAGCGGCTTATAATGCATTCTTAGAATGGTCGGCATCAGGACTTTCCGCAACAGAATTCCCAATGGATGTTTTAGCCTCTAAAGTACCCACAAATAACTGGTTGTTATTTGGCGCTGGTATGGTCATGGTTGTAACTTTATGGTTTTCTGCCAAAGCCAAAGATGTTGTAAAAACATCCTTAGACCTTTCTAGTCAAGGAGAAACTAAAGAACGTTTTCAGCCCAACACATTATCACGAGGGTTTGTAAGAATTGCAATGGGTGCTTCAAAAGTATCGGCTTTTATTTTACCAACATCTTGGCAAGATAAAATTGAACAACAATTTGAACAACCTGTGATCAAATTAACTAAAAATAAGGTACACGAATTGCCTGCCTTTGATTTAGTTAGAGCAGCTGTAAACCTTATGGTAGCAGCTGTGTTAATCTCGATAGCAACGTCTTATAAATTACCACTATCAACCACCTATGTGACCTTTATGGTGGCTATGGGAACGTCTTTAGCAGACAGAGCTTGGGGGGCAGAAAGTGCCGTGTATCGTGTTGCAGGAGTATTGAATGTTATTGGAGGATGGTTCTTTACGGCATTTAGCGCCTTTAGTGCTGCTGCATTGGTGGCTTACTTGCTTAATTTGAATCTAGAAGTAATGTTCCCAATACTTCTTTTAACAGCAATCGCATTACTTGTAAGAAGTTCAATTGTTCATAGAAAAAAGACGCAAGAAATCGCCTCTGATGATCGATTGAAAAAAACAGAAAGTAGTTCTGTTCAAGGCGTGATTAGTGAAAGTGCTGCTAATATCGCAAACGTACTGAAACGTGGAGAGAAAATCTATGCTGGGGCATTTACAGGCCTAGCACAACAAGATTTGGATATCCTTAAAAAGAATAAAAAGCAGATTGTTAAACTGTCTGATGAAGTTGATGAATTGAGAGATAACATCTTTTATTTTATCAAAAATCTAGATGAATCTAGTATCGGTGCCAGTAATTTTTATATTCTTATTTTAGGATATCTACAGGACATGACACAGTCTCTGACCTATATTACTAAAGTCAGTCACAAGCACGTTAATAATAATCACAAAAAACTGAAGTTCAATCAAATTAAAGAGCTGAGTCAAATCAATGATGCCATCCAACAGTTATTTTCTGAAGCGATTGTAGTTTATAAATCGCAATCTTTTGAGAAAATAGGCGCAATTATTGAGAAGAAAAATGAAATTTATGCGATTCTAAAATCTAATATTGATGCACAAGTAAAACGGACACGGACGGAAGAATCAAGTCCAAAAAATACCACGCTTTACTTTAGTTTGTTATTAGAAACCAAAGACTTGTTGAATGCTACAACTGGATTGTTGGAAGAATACCATACCGAATATGATAGCAGCGTAAAGCCTGCAAAAATTAATGAGGATACTGATTAGTTAATCATTCACTCTATGGCATAAAAAAGCCTCCTAATGTATTAGGAGGCTTTTGCTTTATTGAAAGACCGTATTTAATTACGACCCACACATCAGGCAGTCATCGCCTTCCGCTTCTTTTGCTTGTTGTATCAACGCTTTCATTTCTTCTGCCGACATCGGCTCTACATCAACCGTTGTTTCTTGAGAAAACTTAGCTGCTGTATTGGCTGCTTTTTCTTGTTGTTTTTCCAAAACTGCGGTTTCCACAACTGGAGTTTCAACAATTGCTGCAACCTCAACCGTTTCTGGTTGTGGCGCTTCCGCCTTTTTATTATCTAAAGTAAACTTAATTGCATCTACAGCACTTTTTGTTCTTAAATAATACATTCCTGTTTTTAACCCGCTTTTCCAAGCATAAAAATGCATAGAGGTGAGTTTTGCCATGGTCGCCCCTTCCATAAATAAATTTAAGGATTGTGATTGATCAATAAAATAACCACGTTGACGAGACATATCTATAATATCTTTCATACTTAATTCCCAAACCGTCTTATACAAGTCTTTGATGTCTTGAGGAATAATATCCACATGCTGAATTGACCCGTTGGCACGCATAATATCTTGCTTCAAGCCTTCATTCCAAAGCCCAAGTTCCACTAAATCTTCCAAGAGGTGTTTATTGACCACAATAAATTCTCCAGACAATACACGACGAGTATAGATATTTGAAGTATACGGTTCAAAACACTCGTTATTTCCAAGAATTTGAGACGTACTTGCTGTTGGCATTGGCGCCACAAGAAGCGAGTTACGTACACCATTTTCTAGAACTTGCTCACGCAGTTTTCCCCAGTCCCAAAGACCGCTAAAGTCGGCTTCTTCTTGACCCCATAAGTTGTGTTGGAATTTTCCTTCACTAATTGGAGAGCCGGCATAGGTTTCGTAAGGTCCTTCTTCTTTGGCTACTTCCATTGAGGCCGTAACTGCGGCAAAGTAAATTGTTTCAAAAATATCTTGATTCAATTGTTTGGCTTCGTCACTAGTGAATGGCATTCTCAGTTTTATAAATGTATCTGCCAATCCCTGAACGCCGATCCCAATTGGACGGTGACGCATGTTTGAGTTTTCGGCCTCAATTACTGGATAGTAATTACGGTCGATGACTTTATTTAAGTTGCGTGTAACGCGTTTTGTGATGGTATATAATTCTTGATGATCAAATTTGCCATCTTTAATAAACATTGGAAGCGCAATAGAAGCCAGGTTACAAACAGCAACTTCGTCAGGTGACGTGTACTCAATAATTTCTGTACATAAATTAGACGAACGAATTGTTCCTAAATTTTGTTGGTTTGATTTACTGTTAGCCGCATCTTTATAGAGCATATAAGGCGTTCCAGTCTCAATTTGAGATTCCGTTATTTTCTCCCAGAGTTCTCTTGCTTTGATGGTTTTTCGTCCTTTTCCTCTTTGTTCGTAATCTAGGTAAAGTGCTTCAAACTCCTCACTATGTGTGTCCGGCAAACCTGGACACTCGTTAGGGCACATTAGTGTCCATTCTGCGTCTTCTTGAACACGTTTCATAAACAAATCTGGAATCCACATCGCATAAAACAAATCACGTGCTCGCATTTCTTCCTTACCATGATTCTTCTTTAAGTCAAGAAAATCAAAAATATCAGCATGCCAGGGTTCTAAATAAATAGCGAAACTGCCTTTACGCTTTCCTCCGCCTTGATCGACATAGCGTGCTGTATCATTAAAAACGCGAAGCATTGGAACAATACCATTACTTGTACCGTTGGTTCCTGCAATATAACTTCCCGTCGCTCTAATGTTGTGCATTGCTAAACCAATACCTCCAGCAGATTGTGAAATTTTAGCAGTTTGTTTTAGAGTATCGTAAATTCCATCAATACTGTCATCTTTTGCTGTTAATAAGAAGCAAGATGACATTTGTGGTTTTGGTGTTCCGGCATTAAATAATGTAGGCGTTGCATGTGTAAAATACTTTTTAGACATGAGCTCGTAAGTCTCAATTGCAGCGTCAAGGTCATTTAAATGAATCCCAATAGAGACACGCATCAACATATGTTGAGGACGTTCAGCGATGATGCCATTTAGTTTTAGAAGATATGAGCGCTCTAGCGTTTTGAACCCAAAATAATCATAACTAAAATCTCTATTATAAATGATTGTAGAATCTAGTTTTTCTTTATTTTCTATGATGACATTGTAAACTTCGTCAGACAACAGAGGGGCGTCTTTCCCTGTTCGTGGATTTACATAGGTGTATAAATCATGCATAACTTCACTAAAGGTCTTTTTAGTATTTTTGTGCAAATTTGAGACCGAAATTCGTGCTGCAAGTCGAGCATAATCTGGATGGGCAGTGGTCATTGTTGCGGCCACCTCTGCTGCAAGATTATCTAATTCACTAGTGGTAACGCCATCATACAGCCCTTCAATTACGCGCATAGCAACCTTCAAAGGATCTACCAATTTATTTAAACCATAGCAGAGTTTTCTAACTCTTGCTGTGATTTTATCAAACATGATTTCTTCCTTTCTGCCGTCTCTTTTTAGTACATACATTTTTCTTAGTCTTTTTTTGCTTTTTTGAGGCTGCTTCAAAAAAGCGGTTAGTTGGTTAGCCTAGTAGTATTTAGAGTGTCCTCAAATACTTAGTTGTGTTGTGTTTGAGCTCTATTATGGAACTCAAAAAATTAATTTATGAAAAACGAATTTTAATCGCTTTAAGTTCTTGGTCTAGTTTTGTGACTAGAATTCAGAATCGAAACTGTATTTGTTGGTATCCTCTTCTTCTTTATTAAGGACACCAGCCTTTTGATATTCGGATACTCTTTTTTCAAAGAAATTGGTTTTTCCTTGAAGTGATATCATATCCATAAAATCAAATGGGTTTGATGTATTGTATTCTTTTTCGCAATCCAATTCTTGTAATAAGCGATCGGTTACAAACTCTAAATACTGAGACATCAATTTTGAATTCATACCAATCAAACTTGCTGGTAGAGATTCTGTAATAAATTCTCTTTCAATGTTCAAAGCGTCCAGTAATATTTCTCTAATACGCTCTTTAGGAACTTTGTTTATGAGGTGCTTGTTGTGGAGGTGCACTGCAAAGTCTGCATGTACGCCTTCGTCTCTAGAAATCAACTCATTTGAAAAGGTTAATCCTGGCATTAAGCCACGTTTCTTTAACCAAAAAATAGAACAAAATGCGCCTGAAAAGAAAATCCCTTCAACTGCTGCAAATGCTATTAAGCGCTCTGCAAAACTTGGAGATTCAATCCATTTAAGTGCCCAATCTGCTTTTTTCTTAATCGCCGGAAAATTATCTATAGCATTGAATAATTTATCTTTTTCTGTTTCATCTTTTACATAGGTGTCTATCAAAAGAGAATAGGTTTCACTGTGGATGTTTTCCATCATGATTTGGAATCCATAGAAAAATTTTGCTTCGCTATATTGAACTTCATTCACAAAGTTTTCAGCTAAATTTTCATTTACAATGCCATCACTTGCTGCGAAGAATGCCAATATGTGCTTGATAAAATAACGCTCATCATCGTTCAACTTGGTCGACCAGTCCGTTAAATCCTGGTGTAGATCAATTTCTTCAGCCGTCCAAAAACTCGCTTCAGATTTTTTGTACCATTCCCAAATATCATTGTGTTGGATTGGAAAAATAACGAATCGATCTTTGTTTTCTTGTAAAATTGGTTCTACTTGTGACATCTAAATAAAAAAATTAAAATTCTGTGTTAAAAAAAATACGCATTTGAGCGGTTAACAAAGGTTCAAAATTGTAGCCGTAAATGAAAGTCATTTTTATAAACATTGCCCACGAGTTTTTAACAACGAGTAGCTTTTTTCCTACAAAATTATTTAAGCGTAAAAAAACTAAAATATTGACATAAAGACAGTTAGCATCGTCCTCTCTCTTACGGAGAAATTAAGCATTAACGCCAATTAAAAAAAAGTTTTATTGTAATTTAAAAAAAAGGGGGAATAATAGGGATTTAAAACGACATCCTAGAGACTTACTTCGTACGCTTTTATTTGTGTTTTGCAGCCACTTGTTCTAACTCAGCGTACCAATCTGCTCCAAATTTTCGAATCAACGCTTCTTTAACAAATTTATAGACAGGGATCTGGAGTTCTTTACCCAACTCACAAGCGGCATCGCAGATTTCCCAATTATCATAATTAACCGCAGAAAATTCACTATAGTCTTTTATGCGCACAGGGTACAAGTGACAAGATACTGGTTTTTTCCAGTCGACCTCACCTTGATTGTAGGCTTCTTCAATAGCGCATAAGGCTGTGTTTTTTTCATCAAAAATAACATACACACAATCGGCACCATTAATTAGAGGCGTTTCAAGCTCGCCGTTTGCCGTGACCACATGCGTACCTTGCGCTTCAATAGCGGCGATACTTTCTTTTCTGAGGTAGGGTTTTACAATCGGGTAGATGTTTTCTAAAATAGTTGCTTCATCAGCTTCAAGTGGCGCCCCTGCATCGCCATCAACACAACATGCTCCTTTACAAGCACTCAAATTGCATAAAAAATCTTTATCTATAATGTCTTCCGACACAATGGTTTTTCCTATTTGAAACATGGCTCAAATATACTGTTAATTATGAACATTTTAAACCTAAATAATCGCTGAAAATAAACTTGTGTTTATAAATATTTAATCGACCTTTGCATAAAAATAATTTGTAATCATGACTTTCGATTTTAAAGAAATTTTAACGGCCTTTATGGTGCTTTTCGCAGTGATTGACATTGTAGGAAACATTCCAATTATCATTGATTTACGCAAGAAAGCGGGGCATATTCAAAGTGAAAAGGCTTCCATTATTGCTGGTGTTATTATGGTTATATTTTTATTTTTGGGTGATAGCATTTTAAAACTTATCGGAATTGATGTGCATTCTTTTGCCGTTGCTGGTGCGTTTATCTTGTTTTTTATCGCCTTAGAAATGATCCTAGGCATTACCTTATATAAACAAGAAGAAGGAACAAACATGAATGCTTCTGTATTTCCGTTAGCATTCCCTTTGATTGCCGGGCCCGGCAGCCTTACAACACTCCTCTCATTAAAATCTGAATTCCATACTGAAAACATCATTATTGCCGTGGTGGTTAATGTGATTGTGATTTTCATTGTTCTTAAAACCTCAGTACGAATTGAGCGCCTTATTGGACAAAATGGAATAAATATTATTCGAAAAGTGTTTGGTGTAGTTCTCTTGGCAATCGCCGTTAAACTATTTACTTCTAATATTAAATTTTTATTGTAAGCATGCGACTATTATCCTATTTATTATCGGTTTTGGCTATTGGGTTTATGGTGTTCAATGCCACTAAAATTAATTTTGACACGCCATTCGAAAAGGAAAGTTATACAGCAATTCTTACAACGTTAGCAGGGGGCTGTGCGATTTTAATTTTCACCATACTTCGTGTCGTTAAAAAGATCGATCGTACGGTTAAAGAAAAATCTTAATTAGAATTCAAAACCGTTTCTAAACCGTTTACTTTTTGAAGCATGGGATCTATAGTGCTCAACACTTTTGCTGCGGTATGATCTCCAAAAAGCTGTTTTGCAAATGCACATTTTAAGAGTGTTTTTATGCTGCTTTTATACGGATCCATTGCCCTATTTTTTAATCCTGAAGTTTCTGAAAAATAGCTTGAAAATTGCTCATAAATTAAATCCGAAATTTCAAAACTATCTAAAAATTCTGATTCAGAAAAAGAGGCATACTTTGCGCGCTGACGATCTAATTGCTCAAATACAAAAAAATCCATAACACCTGTGTTTTTTAAGAACTCTATAATATCCGTATTAAAATTTGGATCGTAAGGCACGTATACATCTGGAATAATACCGCCACCGCCATACACAATTTTTCCTTTCGGCGTTAAAAACATAAGACTGTCAGAAACAACCTCTGACTGCAAGGAGTCATCCGCACGGTCTTCCATCCGCTCATAGTAGGCGTCATAATACGCTTCTGAACCCTGGGCATACGACCGTTGAATAGAGCGTCCGGTTGGCGTGTAATATCTAGACGTTGTGAGTCTAATCGCACTGCCATCCCCTAAATCCATTTCTCTTTGAACTAAGCCTTTTCCAAAAGAACGGCGCCCAATAATAGTCCCTTTATCATTATCTTGAAGCGCGCCTGAAATGATTTCACTGGCAGATGCAGAGTTTTCGTTGATTAACACATACACTTCAGCCGCTTCAAAACGTCCTTTTGCTGTGGCAAAGCTTTCATCTATCTCATTGCTTTTGTTTTTGGTGAACAAAATGAGTTTACCGTCTTCTAAAAACTCATCCACAATGTGTTCAGCAATTTGTAAAAAGCCACCAGGATTATCTCGTAAATCTAGCACTAAATTAGAAGCGCCTTCAACTATTAAAGTGTCAAGTGCGTTTTCAAATTCTAAATAAGTGCTTTCAGCAAAACGATTGATTTTTATATATCCAAGTGTTGGATTTATCATATACGATGCAACGACACTTTTGATAGGGACTTCGGAACGCGTAATATCAAAATGCAATAAACTATCGATCCCTGGCCGTTTAATTGTTAATCGAACTTTAGAATTTTTTTGCCCCCTAAGTCTTTTAATCACATCATTAGAACCCCAGTTTTGACCATGAATTGTATCCTTATCTGCCATTAAAATACGATCTCCAGCTAAAATTCCAGCACCAAAACTAGGTCCGCCTTCAATAGGTCGAATCACCGCTATAGTGTCTTTATAATTATAAAAACTTACTCCAATTCCGATAAAGTCTCCTTTCATGTTTTCCGTAACCGCTGCTAAATCTTGTTTTGGAATATAGGAAGAATGTGGGTCAAGATTTTGTAATACCGTTTCAATAAACCCTTCTACAATACTATCTGTATCAACAGGGTCTACATACTCATATTCTAAATAATCAATGAGTCTATTTAATTTTTGTTTACTTATGTTTTTGGAGCTTGTGTATGAGGGTATTGAATTGGAATTTAATTTTGTTCCGACAAAAATTCCAACGGCCAATAGAATCGCACTAAAAAATGGGAGATGTTTTTGATTTAATGACATCAAATTACGGAGTTAGTAATTCAACTTTTATTCCTGCTTTTTCTAAAAATTCAACACCAGAAAGGTCTTTATAGGCTTGGCTATACACGACTCTAGTGATTCCCGCTTGATGAATCAATTTACTACAACTTTGGCAAGGCGATAAAGTGATATATAAGGTTGAACCCGCACAGGATTGCGTGGAAGCTGCTACCTTTAATATGGCGTTTGCTTCTGCATGCAATACATACCATTTTGTATACCCTTCTTCATCTTCACAAAAATTCTCAAAACCCGTAGGCGTCCCATTATAGCCGTCTGAAATAATCATTCGATCTTTAACAATTATAGCACCGACTTGTTTACGCTTACAATAGGATAATTTCCCCCATTCAGAAGCCATCCTGAGATAGGCTTTATCATATTTAAGTTGTTTTTGTGTGGTCATAGGGGTAAATTAATTCTTGTTTCTTTAACGAATATAGAGGCTTGGTTTTTGAATTACAACTATTTACTTAAGAAAAAAGAGGACTATTAAAAATTAGAGGAAGCATGAGACCAAGAACAACAGCTGAAAGTACCAGCACCCAATCTCGGGTAGTGACCCTGAAAATAGTGTGCCCCAAAAACCCAAAAAATACTATACAAAAGACAATTATGAGTTGTCCAACTTCGATTCCTAAAGCAAATTCCAATACCGATAATAGCGTACTTTCTTTAGAACTCACTAGGGATTCAAAGGCATTGGTAAATCCTAAACCATGAATAACTCCAAAAAATAATACCATACTAAATAGGACTATTGGACTGGAGTGTTTGGAGAATTTTCCGGCCGTAAATATATTATAAAGTGCCATGATGATTATAGTAAAGGGAATCAACCATTCGATTACATTCCCTTTTAAATGAATGATATCGTAAACCCCTAACAACAAACTAAGCGTGTGTCCGAGTGTGAAAAAAGAGATTAATATAAGTAATCGTTTCCAATCCTTAAAAAGATACGGAACGACCAGTACGACTAAGAATAGAATATGGTCATAGCTTTTAAAGCTTACGATATGGTAAAGTCCTAATTCAAAAAATTTTAAAAAACTCTCTAGCATTGATTGGTTATTGTTGGTTAAAAATTACTCTAAATTTTGTTTTGACATCCAACGCGTTTCAAAAACTTCAAGGCCGCAATCTAAAAAGGCTTTGTAATCCGTTTCATCCGGCGTATACCCAACGGGTTGATTTAAAACAGTTTTTCCGTCCGAATCTAATAACACATAGTACGGTTGTGAGTTGGACTGAAAAAACTGGGTTTGAAAATGCGCCCATTTATGGCCGTAGTTTTCTAGAACACGTGTCCCACCACCAAGGCGTTCTACGGATAACTTTTGGGCGTCTGGCAATTCTTTTTTATCGTCTACATATAAAGAAATCAATACATAGTCGTTTTCGAAATACGATTTAATGGCTGCTTTTGGCCAAATATGTTCTTCCATTTTACGGCAATTGACACAAGCATATCCTGTGAAATCTAGTAAAATTGGTTTGTTTACTTTTTGAGCATAAGCAACGCCTTCTTTTAAATCTTTGAAGCATTCAAAGTTATTAGGGCAGTCATTTGGATATAAGAAACTGTAGCCTACAGGGGGCGCCAATCCACTTAACAAGGTCAGTGGGGTGAATGTTTGAGTTTCTTGATTAATTCTAAAACCAGAGCCTAAATAGACCACAAAGGCGAATACCAGAACTCCTGAGCTGAGTCTAAAAAAGGATAGTTTTTTTAACGGAGAGTCATGTGGGAATTTAAGTTTTCCAAATATATAGAGCGCTAACCCTGCAAATACAAGAATCCAAATTCCTAAAAAGACTTCGATTTTCAATAACCCCCAATGTTTCACTAAATCGGCATTGGATAAAAACTTAAAGGCTAAAGCGAGTTCTAGAAACCCTAAAACAACTTTTGTTGTGTTAAGCCAGCCGCCTGATTTTGGGAGGGCTTTTAACATGTTTGGAAACATTGCAAAGAAGGCAAAAGGCAAACCAAGGGCCACGCCAAAACCGCCCATCCCAGCTGTTAGTTGCCAAGCACCACCATCTGAAGAAAGAGAGCCTGCAAGCAATGATCCTAAAATAGGTCCTGTACAAGAAAACGATACAATGGACAAGGTCAACGCCATAAAAAAGACGCCTAATATCCCGCCAATACCTTCGCCTTTAGTTGTCGAGTTTGTCCATGTTGATGGCAAGGTTAATTCGTAGTACCCAAAAAAAGAAAATGCGAAAAATATAAAAACAACAAAGAAAATAACGTTCAACCAAACATTGGTGGATATTTCATTTAGAATATCAGGGTTAACAGAGTCTAGTAAATGGAAAGGAATGCTTAAAACGAGGTATACTAATACAATGAAAAATCCATATAAAATAGCTTTGGATACACCGTTTTTTTCATTGGGATTGCCCCCTTTTTTAGTGAAAAAACTTACGGTCAGCGGAATCATTGGAAATACACATGGGGTAAGTAGCGCTAATAACCCCCCTAAAAATCCAAGTCCAAAAATTTTCCAGAGTGAGTTGTTGGATGCTTTTATATCTTGAGATAGGGACGCAACTTGTGTGCTACAAGGAGTTAAGGCTTTTGTCGTAGCACTTGGCATCATTCCATATAAAATCTGATCTGCATTTTTAGAAATTTCCAATTCTGAAACTTGTGTCCCGCCTACAACCTCAAAACCAACGGCACTAGAATAGTTGAATATAAATGGGTTATCCGGTTTATAAGTACATTTTGTGTCGTCACAAGTCATAAAATCAATATTGCCGTTAAGACTAAATTCGGGTGATTTTACGCTAATGCGTTGCTTAAAAATGGCTTTATCATAATACTTTGAAACAACCATATCAAACACAGGGTCGTGTTGGGTTACTTTGTTTGATTCCGACTCTGTCACGGATTCAATTAAATCAAAATCAGGCGACGATTCAAATGAAAAAACGGTTGGCAACGGCCCACCTTCTTCAACAAACTGTGAATAAAGCGCCCAATGGTGATCCATTTTCGCTACAAAAATAAGATCATACTCTGTATTCGAAATTTTTTGGGAGCCAAACTCCCATTTAACTGGGTTCAGGATTTGAGAAACCCCCGTGAAACTGGTTAAAAACAATAATAGGGTTATAAATTTTTTCATAAAATTAGTAGGATTTTAATGTGCAATTTAATGAAAATTTAAATTGCATTTCAATAAGTAAAGCTTAATATTTTAATTGCTGATACCGCACAAAAAAACCCAACCAAAATTGGTTGGGTTTTTGTTATAAAGTATTAAGGTCGTTATTCTTTTGGCAAACTTCTTTCGTATTGTGTTGCTCTAGCAATTTTTCCGTCTTTATTAAAATAGAACCATTCTACGAGTTCTTTTTCCCAAACAGTGCCGTCAGCAAGAACTCTTTTTTCTCTTGAAAAAACAGTTACTCCAGATTCTGTATCTGTATTTTGAATTTTTAATGGAACAATTGATTTTACCTCCCAAGAGAGTTCTACGAAACTATCCATAAGTGATTGCCATAATTCTTGAGTTAAAACCATTGTATTACCTTCAGAATCTAAAAACTCAGCACCTTCAGCAAAGGCTTCACTACATGCTGCTGCATCTTTATTGTTATAGTCAGCAACTAATTTCTCAATCGCTTCAACCTCGCCTCTGTTTGAAAACACTAGGGGTCTTCCTGACCATTCTGATTCGCCATCTCCGATGAATTTACCACCGTAGTTTAAACCGAAATTACTTGTTTTCAATCTGTTAGACCATTGTCCAAATGCCGTCACTTTATTGTCTTTATCAACTGTGAAAATCTCCATTAAATTAAGGTTTTCTATTGAGCCATCTTTAAAATTTCTATCCTCTGTAGACCATGCTAATACCATAGTTTTTTCTGAATCTTTCATTTTTACAGGGATAATCATATAAGGGTCCATTGAAATTGTTTCCATAGATCCTAACCATTCTGTAGACCAGTCTGAAGCTCTTTCTGCAAATTCTGGGGTGTAATTTGACATTAATGCCGTAGCATCTTTTGCACTGTAATCTTTTGCGATTTTTTTAACGGTTTCAACAGAGGCGTCACTTCCGATTACAAAAGATTTTCCATTGTTCTCTCCTTCGCCTAGAAACACGCCTGCGGATTGGGCGGTTACAAATAGACTCGAGCAAAACGTTAAAGTGTAGAGTAATTTTTTCATTTTAATTTTTTATTAAATTGGTTATTGCAAAATACTTGCGATATGCAATTTAATAAAAAACAGTTAATAATCCCAAATCAAACTGTAATTAAGTTGTCCCTAAATTTTACATATGAAGATTGAAATTTCTTGATAAACTCAATTGAAGTGAGCCCATCAGCATCTTTAAAAATTTTGACAGATTTTGTTCCAAATTCTATTTCTAAATTTCGCTTACTCCAACTCATCATTTCAAAAATAACTGGAAACATATCAACTCCTTTTTCTGTTAGGTAATATATTTTTGATTTTTGGTCTTTTGGCAGTTTAACTGCTTCCAACAACTCCCATTTGCTTAACAGAGCTAGTCGACTACTCAAAATATTTGAAGCAATCTTTTCTGGTGATTTCATAAAATCTGTAAATGTTTTTTTTCGTAAAAATAGGTCTCGGATGACTAGTAAGGACCATTTGTCGCCAACAATCTCTAAAGTGTTTACTAATGGGCAGCAGGATCTGTTCGTTTTCATATTTGATAGGTTTGTAGTTTGAGGTAGTTACAAACTTATTATGTTTGACAACAAAAACACCAATTTTAACAAACTTTTTACATAAAAAAGGAGGGGTCTAACCCCTCCTTTTAATCCATATAATACTCGAAACTAGAATGTTAATTCTAAAATACGATTCCATGTAAACTCACTAATTACAGACCATTGACTTACAGAAAGCTCGCCTACTAATGCCTTATACTCATCACTTTGTTCTCTAATTTCTGTGCGTTTTTCCCAATTACTAAAGTACTCAAACTGAGATGTATCAATACACATCACCATATAATCCGCATCTTTAGCGCCAAAAACAGATTTAAAAACTGCATAGTGATAGCTGATGCCTAATTTTTTATCAAGAGCGTTCATTTTTTTGGTCCAGTCTTCATACGAATTATCTTGATTTGTTTTTACAGTCACATATTGAACGCGTCTGTAGAAAAGCTCATCTTTCTCTGCTTCGGAAAGAATTGACCAAGTCTCTGGAGTTGTGCTCAGGTCTGGCTGAAATTCCCATACTGATGACTCTCTAAAGTTAGTCACTTCATCAAAAGTATCCCATGTTCCATCGGGAAGTGGATCCATTTTCATAAAAGCTTCCACAATTTGTTTTCTGTTATTTTCTTGTTTATCCATGTGTGTAGCCATATCGGATAGAGTATCAAAAAATTGTAAAAATTGCATTTTTTTGGTTCCTGGCTCTTCAAAAATGTAAGCTCTTGCATCATCCATATCAAGGGCCGTTTTAACAGCGGTCATCCATTGTGTCACTGCAACAGAAAAGTTTTCTTGAGATTTTGTTTCTATTTCATTAACAACCATGATTTGGGCGTTTAACAGTGTTGAAACTGGTAGTAAAAATGTAAAAATTAGTTTTTTCATTCGGTTTATATTTAAAAGTTAATGGTTAATTTAATTGTGAAGATAGAAATTATACTTGTAAATTACAAGTTATTGTTTAAGCAAAAACACCCTTTAAACTTAAAAAATAGGCGTTAAACGCTGATAAAAATGCGCAATTCGTATTCCTCAGAAAATAAAACGGTTCATTTTTATTTTTTGCTTAATTTTACAAACATGAAAAAAATTACCATTCTCATCCATTGCAAGGACCAATCAGGTATTATTGCAGCAGTGACCAATTTTATTGCGTCCAAAAACGGAAATATTGTCTATATCGATCAGCATGTTGACCAGGAGCAGCAAGTGTTTTTTATGCGATTAGAAGGAGAGTTTGATGATCGGTCTTACAATAAAACCAATTTCACTGCTCAATTTCAGCAAGAAATCGCTCACAGATTTGATATGAACTGGGAACTCCATACGGCGGCTTACCGACCAAAAATGGCCTTGTTTGTATCAAAATACGACCACTGTTTATATGATATTTTAGGGCGTTATAAGTCTGGTGAATTGGCCTTAGAAATCCCTATGATTATCAGTAATCACTTAGATTTAAAGCCAATTGCAGACAGTTTTGGAGTTCCATTTTTTCATGTACCCGTTACCAAAGATAGCAAACCCGAAGCGGAAGCGAAGCATTTGGCGTTGTTGTCAGAACATGCTATTGATTTTATTGTGTTGGCACGTTATATGCAAATCATTCCTGAGGGATTAATAAATAAATATCCCCATAAAATTATCAATATCCACCATTCCTTTTTGCCTGCATTTGTAGGAGCGAAGCCTTACCATTCAGCCTACAAAAGAGGGGTTAAAATTATTGGAGCAACTTCACATTATGTGACTGTAGAACTCGATGCAGGGCCTATTATAGAGCAAGATGTGACGCGGGTATCACATACGCATTCTATTACTGATTTGATCTCAAAAGGGCGTGACTTAGAAAAAATTGTGTTGTCAACCGGTATCAAATTACATCTCGATCGCAAAGTGATGGTTTATAATAATAAAACCGTTATCTTTTCTTAAAAATTAATTTATCTTATAACTAAAATATCATGGAAGAAAACAAACAACCCACCATTCAAGTGACGGCGACAGGAAAAGTCGTAGTGACTAATGCAAAAGACATCGTTTTATTGGATGCCGAAGGCCATCCAATCGCCAAACGCAACCGCTTTGCACTTTGTAATTGTGGCAAAACACAAGATGGTCCTTTCTGTGACGGCGCGCACAAAGACTAAGGATTTTTGTTTGTTTTAGTAGCATAAAAAAGCCGCTACAAATTGTAGCGGCTTTTTTTGCTTTTTATAAAAACTTAATTACTCCCCCTCTGCAAGAGTACGTTCTGTAACATAAAACATTTGAATTTTTCCATCAACGATGAGTGCGTCATGTACTTGACCTAGCTTCACTTCTTCTCCTTCTACGGTTAAGGTCACACTATGACCAGAAGTTACCCATTGGCGTAATTCGCCTTTTGCATTGGTAAATTCATTTTCAATCAGGTAACTCGTTTTCCATTTTGGATTGGCATCAGCAAACCACGCTGTTAAAAATGCAATATGCGCATCTGTTCCATCTATGATTTGTCCTGTTGGCGCATAGGCTTTAAACCCTTCCGCCGCATTTAGACTTTTAATTGTTTCTAAGTCACGCTCATTGTGTGCTACTATATACTTTTCCCAAATGGATACATTTGATAAATCTCCGCTATACAATGGAATTTTGACGCCATCATCACTTACTTCGTGTCCAATTGCTTTAGGAGTTGCTTCAGGACAAGGTGCTGTTGTACATGAAATTAATACGGCTGTCATTACTAGGGCTAAAATTGATTTTTTCATTTTAAAATTGATTATTGGTTAATGTTACTTGTATAACAAAAGTAGTAAAATTCCACCAAAAAGCACCCCAGTTTTGTTTACTTAAGTGGATTGACTACATAAAAAAGGGGAGCTTGCCGTTACAAGAAACGGATTCTTATATATTTATTAGGGGAGCATTTCAGGTCGAAGTACAGGCCTTCGTGGGTTAATAAACTGCAGCTGTATAAAATTCTATTCCACATAGTATTATTTTAAGGGACATTAAAAAACACAACAAGTCTCAATAAAGACAGGTCTCATTTCCAGTTTTGACCTTTCAGTTGCATGGCGGCTTTCAGGATGTCTTTTTGGCTGATCTGCCCTACTAATTTACCGTTTTCTACAATTGGAAACCGACGTCTTTTGGCGGCTAGAAACATATTAGCAGCATCAAAAATATTCATGTTTCCGTCTATAGTGTTTACATTATTGGCCATATGCTTCTCAATAGTTTGATCTTGCATTGGCATATTATAATACCTGCTTTCACTTATTTGTTTTATACAATCCCCTTCCGAAATAATACCAATTAATTCGTTTTTATCATTTACAACAGGGCCGCCAGAAATACGATGCTTAATTAAGGCCTGCATTACACTTTCAATGGATTGATCTGCTGTAAAGGTGATCAAATTCGTGGTCATATAGTCACTGACTTTTAGCGAAGTAACATCCTCTTTTGACTGTTGCCGTCTGGCGCCTTGAAAACTTTTTATTGCCATGAGATCTGATTTAGTTAATTCTAAATATAAACAAAAAATACGGGCTTTCCTAAAATATATGGCTTCATCTCCCCTACTTATCTACAACTAGTTTGAAGCATTTATAAGAAATAAGGAGGGGTTTGAGAATCTTAATTTTTAACCAATGTATAAACCACACTAAATCTACCAGCATCAGACGCTACACTTGTTCCTTCTAAGGACCAGCCCTCATTTAAAAAAAACTCGAGTGCCTGGTCTCCTGACAAACCATTTCTAAACTTCTCTTCTTTACCATCGTTTATAACGTAGGCAGATTCAAGTTTTTTCCCCATTAACTTCAAAATAATTACATCCGATGATTGAATGTTATTAAAATTAATAAAGCCGGTCAAAACCGTAAGGCAAACGATGGTTGTGATTAGTATTTTCAAGTACTTCATATCTTAGTTATTTTAGTTTCTTGTAAATATACAAAACTCGAAAGACGTTGTTGTTTTTCGCTTTTCAAAACATAATTCACGTTTAACGCATCTTAAAAGCACAAAAAAAGCCCTTAGATCTCTATAAACCTTTTTGCTCCCCCTATTATTCAAAGTTGCAGCACTCTTCTTCTTTAGGCGATCTATTCGCCTTGGACGACATCTAATTCTGCTTCAACAATAACACTTAATTAACGAGTGTAAATTTCCTTTAATTGTGAAGGAAGTGGATTGATGATTCCTTGGGTACTAATTTGTGGCTAACGGTTTTGTATATGAAGCGTAGCGAGGAAAGACTATGATTTTATATACATTGTTATGCACTTTTATTCTTTATCTCAATCCATTTATGTCATATCGTGACACAAAATTCCAAACCAATTCAGATGTACTCTGATCTTGGAAAGTGGCGCTAAACCAAACATGTTCTCCTCCTATAAATTTATAATGCTCAACGGAAACTGAGTTATCTCCTTGGTCATAGACATAACGTTCAATATTATTATCACTTGTTATAGTAGGAGTTAAAACTGTATTATTGAAGTTAATCCAATGGTCTAATGTACTTTGTACAGAATTCCAGTCTGTACTCCCATTATAGGAAACAACACTATCAGAGGTTCCATGAAGATGTACTACTGGCATAGGATGATTGGTAGGTCCTGTACAATCTAACATTGTTCCGGAAACAGATGCCACCGCAGCAATTAAATCACTTTTATAATTCGCAAGCCCGTATGCCATCATGCCCCCGTTTGAGTATCCCGCAGCATAAATTCTTTCCATATCTACATTATACTGAGACGAAATCTCACTAATCATAGATTCAACAAATCCTACGTCATCAGCAGTACTTTTATTGTCTCCGCCTATTGGGCAAGGATTCCAATGGGAAGAGCCATCTAAGCAACTACCTTGGGGATAGACTAAAATAAAAGTGTCAACTTCTGCCAATGAGCGCATATCTGCTTCTTGCATATAATCACTTGCACTACCACCAAACCCATGAAAATTAAGCATTAGTGGAACAGAAGATGTTCCATCATATGAATCAGGTATGTATAAAACATATTCTCTATTAATACCATCGTGAACTATGGACTGTACATTAGTATTTAAGTAACATTCCTCTGGGTTTTTATTATCATCTTTTTCACAGCTACTAAAAATCGTAAGTAAGAAAATAAATAGTAAAATTGATTTTTTCATCAGGTTCTATTCTTTTTTTTCAAAACTACGATTTCTTTTAATTATTGTTACAAATAAAAAAAAACGGTTACACTATAAAAGTATAACTGTTTTATCATTATAAATAGCTCCCCCTATTATTCAAAGTTGCAGCACAACTTCTTCTTTAGGCGATCTATTCGCCTTGGACGACATCCAATTCTGCTTCAACAATAACACTTAATTAACGAGTGTAAATTTCCTTTAATTGTGAAGGAAGTGGATTGATGATTCCTTGGTTTCTTAATTGTTGCAACGTTTAGCATATAAATCGTAAAATTTTTCATTGTAATTATATTTTTAAGCTGGTTTTTAAAATTTAATAAAAAAAGATAAACTATTTTATTTATTCAATCTTTTGTATTTAATTTGTTACACTAAAGCTTTAATCATAGGAGCTTTTAGCTGAACAAATTGAAACATGTTTATAAGTTCGGTCTTTTGGAAATTAGGAAGTCATATTCAAAAGAAGCTTACGGAGTAAGTCACCGAAATTTAAAGCTAACTTCCGTAGTGAAAAACATATCTACACGGTATAAATTGTGTTTTGTCCTCAAAATGCAATATCAAATTATGATTTGATTTTAAGTTATTAATTCTTTTTAAGAAAGCATACCTGCTTTCGGATTTTAATGACTTTTTATCACATTTATAATGAATACAAAATATATTGATTTAATCAATCAAACTTTTGATTTTCCTCAAGAAGAATTTCTTCTTGACAAAGACTACTTACGCTTTCATGATATAGACCTAAATAAATTGGTTGAAACTTATGGGGCACCTTTAAAATTCACATACTTACCTAAAATTTCCGATAATATAAATAAATCAAAGGTATGGTTTGAGAACGCCATTAAGAAGCATAGTTATAATGGGAACTATAATTATTGCTATTGTACAAAAAGTTCACACTTTAAGCATGTATTAAATGAGGCTTTGAAGAATGATATACATATTGAAACCTCTTCGGCTTTTGATATAGATATTATTGAAACTTTAAAAGAAGAAGGAAAAATAAATGACGATACATTTGTTATCAGTAATGGTTTCAAACGTGCTCAATACATCACAAATATTGCGAGGTTAATCAATAATGGTCATCAAAATTGCATTCCAATTATTGACAACTACGAAGAAATAGATTTACTCTCAAATGAAATATATGGAAACTATAATATAGGTATTCGTATAGCCTCGGAAGAAGACCCAAAATTTGAATTTTATACTTCTCGATTAGGAATAGGTTACAAAAACATTTTGCCTTTTTACAACAAACAAATTAAAGGCAATCCTAAAGTAGAACTTAAAATGCTTCATTTCTTTATTAACACAGGTATCAGAGATAATGCTTACTATTGGAATGAACTTTTAAAATGTCTAAAAGTTTATACAAGTTTAAAAAAGATATGTCCAACTCTAAACAGTTTGAATATTGGAGGAGGATTCCCTATTAAAAATTCATTAGCATTTGATTTTGATTATGAATACATCATAGATGAAATCATTAATCAAATTAAGCTTACCTGTGAAGAAGAAGGTGTAGATGTGCCTAATATTTTCACAGAGTTTGGAAGTTTTACAGTTGGAGAAAGTGGTGGAGCAATTTATGAAGTGTTGTATCAAAAGCAACAAAACGATAGGGAAAAATGGAATATGATAAACTCTTCATTTATAACTACACTTCCAGATACTTGGGCTATAAATAAACGTTTTATTATGTTACCAATAAATCGTTGGAATGATTCTTATGAACGTGTTTTACTTGGAGGATTAACTTGTGATAGCGACGATTATTATAATAGTGAGCAACACATGAACGCTATCTATTTACCAAAATATAATAAAGATAAACCATTATATATCGGATTTTTTAATACTGGAGCTTATCAAGAAACTATTGGGGGTTATGGAGGTTTACAACATTGTTTGATTCCTGCTCCTAAGCATATATTAATAGATAAAGATGCCTATGGAAATATCTCAACACAGTTATTTAGAGAACAACAAAAAAGTGAGGAGTTACTTGAAATTTTAGGCTATGATAAAAAGCCTGAAACAGACATAATTCAAAATACAGATACAGAAATACTATTAGCAGATAAATAAAATGGAAACTAAAACTTACGCTGGAATATCAGAGGAATTCGCGAAATTAGTACACGCAAAAATTGTATTAATCCCTGTCCCTTATGATGGAACGAGTACATGGCAAAAAGGAGCAGATAAAGGACCAAATGCCTTTTTAAATGCTTCTGAAAACATGGAACTTTATGACATTGAAACCGATTCAGAAGTTTATAAACAAGGTGTTTATTTAACTGAACCCATAACAGTAAATGCTACACCAGAAGCTATGGCTGATGCTGTACATCAGGAAACTAAAAGCTATATAAAAAAGAACAAATTTGTAACTGTTTTTGGCGGTGAACATTCTATATCTATTGGAACAATTAGAGCATTTAATGAAATGTTTCCAAGCTTAACAGTATTGCACATAGATGCACATGCCGATTTACGAAAAAGTTATGATGGTAGTTCTTGTAATCATGCTTGTGCAGTTTACGAAGCCAGTCAGAACACCAATTTAATTCAAGTAGGTATTCGTTCTATGGACATAAAAGAGAAATCTATTATGAATTTAGACAAAACCTATTTTGCTCACGAAATGGCAATGGATGATTCTTGGATGGATTCAGCTATTGATCAGATGACAGATAATGTATTTATAACATTTGATTTAGATGCTTTTGACCCTTCAATAATGCCAAGTACTGGAACGCCTGAACCTGGTGGCTTGCTTTGGTATGAAACATTAGATTTCTTGAAACAAGTTTTTAAAGAAAAGAATGTTGTTGGATTTGATATCGTTGAGTTGTGTCCAAATGAAGTTGACAAATCTTCAGATTTTTTAGCTGCCAAATTATACTATAAAATGTTGAGCTATAAATTTCAAAATAATGAATCTGAAGATACTTATGAAGACACTTACGAAGAGCCTAATCGATTACGTAACTATATAAAATTTAATGATGATGACGAATACTAAAGGCGCAATTACCAACTTTATAGAAGAATACTTTCTACATTTTAATGCAGCTACTGTTGTTGATGCAGCTAAATCTTATGAGGAACAATTAAATAAAGGCTCAAAGATGTTAGTGTCTTTGGCAGGAGCAATGAGTACCGCAGAAATAGGAAAGATTTTTGCTGAAATGATACGACAAGATAAAGTACAAATCATTTCTTGTACAGGAGCAAATTTAGAAGAGGATATCATGAACTTAGTTGCACATTCTCATTATAAACGTATTCCTAATTATCGTGATTTAACTCCAGAGCAAGAATGGGGTTTATTAGAACAAGGTCTCAACCGTGTTACAGATACTTGCATTCCAGAAGAAGAAGCATTTAGAAGATTACAACAGCATATTTATAAAATATGGAAAGAAGCAGAAAATAAAGGAGAACGCTATTTACCGCATGAGTATATGTATGAACTATTATTGTCTGGCGTCTTAGAAGAATACTACGAAATAGATTTAAAAGATTCATGGATGTATGCAGCAGCAGAAAAGAATCTACCTATAATTTGCCCAGGTTGGGAAGATAGTACTATGGGAAATATTTTTGCAAGTTATGTTCTTAAAGGAGAACTTAAAGCAAGTACTATGAAATCTGGAATTGAGTATATGACCTTTCTTGCAAATTGGTACACAGGTAATTCTGAAAGTGGTATAGGATTCTTTCAAATAGGAGGTGGAATAGCTGGGGATTTTCCAATATGTGTCGTACCAATGTTATATCAAGATATGGAACGTAAAGACACACCTTTTTGGAGCTATTTCTGCCAAATAAGTGATTCTACTACAAGTTATGGTTCATATTCTGGAGCGGTTCCTAATGAAAAAATTACTTGGGGGAAACTAGATATTAACACACCAAAATTTATAATAGAGAGTGATGCTACGATTGTTGCTCCATTAATCTTTGCCTATTTGTTAGGCATGTAACACTAAAAAAATGATACGTAAAATTGTAGATTCCCAAAAGTTGAATGAAGACATTTTAAACCTATTAGTAGAGAAATTTCCTGATGGATATTCAGATAAGGATATAATTGCGTTTAGAAATGCACAAAATGAATACATAGAAGCTGTTGAAGTAAGAACCGAAGATACAGTCTATTTAGTAAAAGTTGGAAAACGATTAGTTCAAGCTATGGAAAAACATGAAGAAGAAGAAGAAGATGATGATGATTCTACTAATGACAGTATAGATATAGATGCTTTAAATGAAGGAGATTTAGAATAGAATATTGAGAACTAATTAACGTAGATTAATGGTGATTTTTTTGGCTTTTTAACTGTCTATTTTGTACCAGTAAACCAACGCAATGATGTTGGAAAACTAATGGCTGCTGAAGTGTACAGATACTTGAGAAATGGAGGTCTATTATCTTCCTACAGGACTAAGGAAGTAATTAGTGGTAAACTGCCTGAACAAGACTAAACACTCTACTCATTTAGACACTCTGGAGCTATAGAAATCTTTAAAATAACAGGCTCTATAACCAAGCTACACATAGCAATGGGGAATTCGTCAATAAATGTAAGTTTAACCTATTTACGAGGTTTAGAAATAGCTGAACTTAAGGAAGAAGATATGCCAAATATAAAAACCCCAATAGTAAACTATCAGGGTTTCAAAACAAATTCTCTTTTTGGTTATTTAATTGTTGCTCCCATTACATTCCCTTTCAAGTTAGTCTTTGAAGTCCAAATACCATTTTTGGTTGATATTTCATACTTTGGATTGAGGAATACGTCAATATCTTTGTTGTCTTGTACTAGTTTTCTATTGAACTTCTGGAAGGCTCTTGTGGTAGATGCTTCAGGCCAATACCAGTTATTAAAAGCTCCTGAAATTGGAAGCCCAATCAATGTCCCTGGCAAAAGATCCATATCAAATGCAGCTGAAGTAGCAGAACCAACAATTAAACTAGTAGTTATCATAGTCAAAATAGGAAAAATTCTTTTGGTTCCTCCCAATTCAACTCCATTAAATCTCACCACGGTTCCAAAATTATTTCCAACTTTTCTGTCCATTGGTATTCCAAAGAAGGCCTTGCCTGATGTTCTAATTTCCTTTAACCTTTTGATATCATACTGACTTGCATCTCTTGTTAGACTAATATCACTATAGGCTCCATTTGACACAAGTTGATTTGTTTTACAACTTTGTAAAGAAAACATAGCTATAGCTATTAGAATAAATGAATTTTTTAAAAAATTTTTCATATTGTTTAATTTTAGTTATAAACAAATTTAAAATTAAATAATTAAATAATTGGTACATATTTGGTACATTTAAAATTAGGTTATCTAGCTCTAACTAAGAGGCTCCAGAAAGCTATGGGGCATTCTTCTCAATGTAAGTTTAACCTATTTAAGAGGTTTAGAAATAGCTGAATTGAAAGAAGAAGATGTGTCTATGGTTTAGTTTTATTTAGTTCTTTAAACGTATTAAATTCTTTTTTACCAAAATACATTCCAGCCACTAACGAGATGACCTCATCAGTTAAATCCTCAGCATTTTCTGAAGAAAGATTAAATATTGTACCATCCATACTTATTAATTGATTTTCTCCTTCATTTAAATCAATTGAGGTGTAAAAATGATATCTAATGATATAATCAAGTGTTAAGTCAGTATTATTATAATTCTGTTTAAATAAAGATTTATCTGATATGGTTGTCTTTAAAACTCTATTGGGTTTTGAAAAATTATTACTAAGTCTTAGTGCAGGTAACTCAACTTCCTGCCCAAAACAAGCAAAAGGAATAAATAATAATAAAAGCAATTTTTTCATACCCCAAATATAGGAAATGTTAGTCTAACCTACTTAAGAGGTTTAGAAATAGCTGAACTCAAGGAAGAGGATATGCCTATGGTTTAGGATTTATTCACAAACAAATCCGCCTTGTTTAAAAATTTCTATAAAGTCTTTTTTAGCATTTTTATAACTTTCACTTTCTTTTGCAGCATTATTAAGGTCATCACATGCACCTTCAAAATTAGCTAATTTTGTTCTTTGAGATGCTCTTGACCAATAAGCTTCGGCGAGTGTATGTTTAGCTCTTGGAAAAGGAGTTGAGCTTGACTCAAATGCCTTTTTTATTAGCTGAATTTCTTTAGTTATATCGGCTTCAGCCAATTTAGCGTATTTAGCTTCCTCTTTTGTTCTTCCTAAAAGTTCGTAAACATAACCTCTATCTCCGTAATGAGAATGATTTGATGGTTCTAATTCAATTGCTTTGGAAATGCTAACAAGGCTTTGATCTAAAGAAAACATGCCATCTAAAAAATCTATGGATTGAAGTAAATTACTTTTTTCACTATAATATTTTGGATTGCTTTCATCATAAAGTATAGCATGATTAATGTCACTTAACGACAGATTTGCAAATAGTCTGTTTAAATTATACAAAGCGTTATATCTTTTAAAATATGCTTCAGAGTTAAAGATCCCATTTTCACGATCTAACATAATTTCTTTTGAGAGTTGACTTACCCCTTCAAAATATTTAGCCAAAAGATCATCTTTAGTAGTTGTAAAATCAAATTGGCCGCTAACATCATCAACGTCTATCTCCATCAATTCCATATCAACTTCCCACATTTCAAGATTTAAATCAAGCATTTTATCCGTTGATGTTTGCTCAACACAGGATAATAAAATTAAAGAGCAAATAAAACATATTGAATTTTTCATAATAAATTATTTTGTTAAATATACAAAATGTAAGTCTAACATACTTAAAAGGTTTAGAAATAGCTGAATTGAAGGAAGAGGATATGCCTATGGTTTAGGGTTTTTATAAAAATGAATGGCAAATAAAATTAGAGCAGTAGCTATAAACAAAAGCTTAATAGGTCTTGGAGCAAAAGGCCCAACATCAAAAAAAACATCAAGGGCTCGTTCACTAATAAATAATATAGTTATTACTACTGCTATCGTATATAACGGTTTTTTCATTATGGTGTACAGTTTGTGAAGTTAGTTGGAACTATTTCCAAAAGTTAATAGATACTACAATCAACCGTGTCTACAATTTGCTGAAATTGATTTAATTCAGAGGCTGAAAATCCTTCTCCACATTGAATAAAAAGCTCTAAAGAACTTATATATGCTGGGCAAGTTGTTGAAGAAGGGCTATCAGCAAATTCTACTGCAGCAGCTTCAAATTGTTCTAAAAGTGCATCTTGTGCAGGACAAGCGTCCGTATTGCTATTATCATCATCACTTGAACAAGCGAAGATTAAAAAAGCGGAGAGTATGAGTAGTTTTTTCATTATTAAATTGGTTTATATTTCAAAGATAAGAAATTTCAATTAACCCTTCCACTAGTCATTATTTTAGTCTTTTTAGTAAGAACTAACATATTCCACAGATTGTATGAAGCAAAAAAGTTTTAATAGCTCTAATTTTTAAATTGTAAAGTTAGTAATATTTTTAATTTAAGGATAGTAATTTTCATTATTTGAAATGATGAAACCCTTCTAAAAGCATCGATATTTGCTAGCCTAATCTACAAATTATTGTGTGCTTGAAACAAACAATAAACAAATAAAAAACAAATAATACGCAAGTAATAAACAGCTAATAATCAAGAACTTATGTTGAAAACTTTGTTGATATGTTTGACCCTTATTTTTTTGAAAAAGTTCTGTAATCCACGACCTTTGAGAAAGTAAAAAAGCCAATAGAATTGACCGAAATCGAAAACCATTGACTTGATGTTTAAGCACCTCAAAGATACGGATTATTCAACTTCATTCAAAAACTGTTGGCATAAACATTATGCCAATGAAATAGTATTTCCTCGACATCTAATTTATAGTTACAGAATAATAGTACGTAGCTATCAAAAAAAGACTCCCAAAATGGGAGCAAGAATAACTCTGCCTAATTTCAAAAGGTTTCTCTGTCTCAAAAGGCAGGTTTGGCGGTTTGGCAAACCTTTAATTTTAAAATGAAAAAAATGAAAAAAATTATTTTTTCAGACTCATTAGATGGGTCAAACAACAGAACAGTAGAGGTTCAAAAAGTTCTTGAACAAATCAAGAAAGGCTTTTGGAAAAAGCAAATAGAAGATATTCAGTATCAAGTAAATAGTGGAAATACTAAACAAGCAAATGAGTTAAAATTAAAACTCCCTGCTTTTACTATATCTGCTACTTATAAAGGTAAGCGTAAAAAAGAAAATGTAGAATCTTATTCAGGCTTATTACATTTAGATTACAACAAGCTTGATAATGTTCAAGATATAAAGTCTAAAATAATAAGCAATCCTTATACCTATGCTGCTTTTGTAAGTCCTTCAGGAAAAGGATTAAAAGTATTAGTTAAATGTGATAATGATTTAAGCACACACACCTATGCTTTTAATGCATTAAGAAGCTATTATGACAACCTATTAGATGTTGAGTCTGATAAGTCTGTAAAAGATGTTTTAAGGCTTTGTTTTGTATCCTATGATAGTGATATGTATTTAAATGAAAACTCAAAGGTTTTCAATTATCAAAGCTATCCAAGTAATGAAACCATATCTCAAAAGGATTTAGATTGGGTTTGGAATTTTACTGCAAACAAAGAAGAATTTATTGAAGGTAATAGAAATAACTTTGTCTTCTCTTTTGCTTGTAATGCAAATAGGTGTGGTGTTGATATTAGTGACACCTGTAACTATGCTTATTCTTATAGTGATGATTCTTTTCCTGAAAATGAGATAGAATCTGCCATTAAAAGTGGCTATGAGAATAATGTAAACGAGAATGGTAGCGCTCGCCAACCTGCCATATCTGCCAAAGATGATGTTGTTGAGGTTGTTGTGGATTCTTCACCAATGATTCCTGAATATATTTATGAGGCTTTACCTATAACACTCAGAGATGCTTGTAATGTTTTCGATGGAAGAAAAAGGGACGTCTTCCTAACCTGTATAGCTTTGTAATTGCACCTCCAGCTAGTGGTAAGGGTAGTATGAAGTTTGCTAAACAACTGGGAGACTGCTTTCATGACTTACTATTTAGTCAGAGTAAGGAGGAGCTTAAGGAGTATAAGAAGGCAAAACGTTTGTTTGGCTTAAAACTTAAAAAGGCAAAAACTGATGCGCAGATAGAGGCTCTAATTGAGCCTGAAGAGCCAAAGACAAGCATGTACTTTATACCTGCCGACACCTCATCTGCCATGATGATAAAACATCTAGAGGATAATGATGGTATGGGCTGTATCTGTGAGACAGAGGCAAACACGCTAACCAATACATTAAAACAAGATTGGGGTAGCTACTCGGATGTTCTCAGAAAAGGATTCCATGCTGAAATAATATCAAAAAGCAGGATGACAGACCTTGACTATTCTGAAATTAAGGAACCTAAATTTAGTGTTGCAATTACAGGAACACCCAACCAGCTAGACACCTTAATTACATCAATTCAAGACGGCTTATTTAGTAGGTTTATATTTTACTCCTTTAGTGCTAAACAGAAGTGGAGAAGTACTTATACGGAGGCTATAACAGTTAGTAACAACGAGATATTTAAGGGCTTTAGCGCTGACTTATGTAATAAGTTTAGAAGCAACAACATTCAGAAATTTGTTATGACTAGAGCGCAGGGAATGCAGCTGGATGAGGTATTCTCTGAGGCTCTTGGACACAACTCTGTTCTCTACAATGATGATGTTTCAGGTATTATTTATAGACTGGGACTGATGACCTTTAAGATTGCAATGACACTTGCAGGATTAAGGTCTGATGAGCCTGAGATTACCTGCAGTGACTTAGAGTTTAAAACTTCGCTGGACCTTGTTGAGAAGGTGTATTTAAAACACAGCATTGGTATACTCAATAAGATAAATAAGGACTCAAGTAAGGTTAATAAAACTCAGGATGAATTACTAAACTGGATGAAACCTCAAGGTAAGGTAAAAAGATGTGATGTCTGGAGTAAAGCCAAAACTATGGGTATTAAAGAGAGAACTTTGGCTGATATATTGAGAAAGTTTATTGACTTAAAACTTATAAGAAAAGTGACTCATGGTGTTTATGTGGTGAGATAAAGGCCAACCCCGCACCATATTTTATAAGCTTAGGCAAAACGAGGGATTGATAGCAATATTAATCCCTCGTTTATTTGGGGTTACAAAAGTTTTAGATGGATTATAGCATAGAAAACCAGATTTCAATTTAACTATTTATAAAGTTTACATCAAGAGATAAAGGGTAGCCCCTACACGTAGTTTTATAAGCCTAAACAAAACAGGGGGTTGGTGAGTGTGTCAACCACTTGTTTAACAGGCGTTTAACTGTAATCTGAAGCATAACGAGTCAATAAAAGCATATTTGGGGTAGTTAGATATATTGAGGGTGTAGGCTATACATCATCTCACGAAGACCTGCCCCAAAAGAAAAGTGATATTATTTAGGTAGGGGGGTTGAGGTTTATAATAGTTTTGGAGTGATTTTTTTGACTTTTTAACTGTCATATAACTGGCAGTAATGAGGCAGTAAACCCCTTTTTTAGTATATTTGAGATGAATAACTACCATAAAAAAAGCCCTTACATCTCTGTAAAGGCTTTATAACTGGCTCCTCCTCTTAGGCTCGAACTAAGGACCCTCTGATTAACAGTCAGATGCTCTAACCACACAAATACTTAATTTTTAAACACTTAAGGATAGATAATATTAATGTCTGTCAAAAGTGTGTCAAAAATGAGTATAAAATATCCAAAAGTAAAGTCTGATAACAAGCAACGTGTTTACATCGTTTTCTATATCAATGGTAAGCGGTATAGGTTGTTTAATGGTTCTAAGATTAATTCTAATCTCTGTCCAAATTCGTATCCTATTGGTAAGCGTTTTGAAGTAGCTCAATTGTTAGCTGCTGAGGTGTTTAAATTCATAACAAGTGGTTTAAGTATTCAAGAGCCCTTAAAGGTTATTAATAAGTCAGATTTAGAGTGTTTTAAATTAGCATTAGACGCTAAACTGCAAGGAGAATATTCAGATAAATACAAGTCTATGCTGAGGTTTGTATATGATAGTTTCACATCTAAACTTACTGATAGAAACATCACTTCTAATGACGTTAAATCTTATCTCAACCACTATGCTTTAGGAGTGTCGTATAACACCATTAAAAGACACCTCAGTGTGCTTATAAATGAAGCAAGAAACATTGGAATGAATAGCAATCCTATGGAGGGTATTAAAGCAAAGAAAACAAAGGCTAAACTACATAAACCTTACAATGATATTAGGCTCATACTTGACGAGATAAAGTTGTTTAATGATAACTTGTATTTATGCTGTATAATGACCTATGGATGTCTACTTAGACCTCATCGTGAAATAAGGGAGCTTAAGTGGTCTGACTTTAGTGATGACTTGGGCTATATTCATTTGTCTGGTAATAGAAATAAGTCTGGCAAGAACAGAATAGTTCCTGTGCCTATTTATATAAGAGATATAATTGTAAAAGGAGAACCTCATCATAATATCTTTTCTGGAAGACAGCAACCTTTAAATGAAGACTATTTTAAGACGCTTTGGGGGCGATTTAAGAGGGTTTCTAAACTGCTTGAACAAGACCAAACACTCTACTCATTTAGACACTCTGGAGCTATAGAAATCTTTAAGAGAACAGGCTCTATAACCAAGCTACAGAAAGCAATGGGACATTCATCTATAAATGTTAGCCTGACCTATTTACGTGGTTTAGAAATAGCAGAACTGAAAGAAGAGGATATGCCTATGGTAAAATTAAAACACCACCAATAATAAATAAAATTCTACAATTGTAATAGCAACAATAAATACAATAATGCCATTTTTAACTTTTTCAGAATATTTGGTAAAATACTTTTCA
>Ga0209534_10000876_pt1 | contig 32976 bp, 24 predicted proteins | sample COG_07_FD_184751 | JGI IMG/M metagenome (GOLD analysis project Ga0209534, IMG submission 184751) | Pelagic Microbial community sample from North Sea - COGITO 998_met_07 (SPAdes) (version 2) | ecosystem: Environmental > Aquatic > Marine > Neritic zone/Coastal water | place: Helgoland, sampling...
GTAGAGGACCTGGACTACGCAGAGGCCATTACTCAGATGAATAAAGAAATGCTTGCGTTAGAGGCTGCCCAAAGTAGCTTCGCCAAGATCTCTCAGTTGAGCCTGTTCGATTACATCAAGTAAGCCCTCAAGAAACCGCAGTTACTGACGAGTTAACCGATATGGCTAAAAACAATCCGGGAGAGCAATATGACAACTGACATCATTGGTGCGTTGGGGGCGGGCTCTGGTGTAGACGTCAAGTCACTGGCGCAAAGCTTGGTGGACGTTGAAAAGACGCCGCGTGAGGGCGCAATTAACGGCAAGATTGATGACCAAGAGCGTCGTGTCGCTGGTTATTCAGCGTTGATGCTATCCCTTGAGAGCGTGAAAACCGCGTTTCAAAAGCTCAACGACCTAACGGACTTTAACGCAGGAACGGTAACGACTACCCCTGTGGGCGTGGTCGGCGCCGTCACCACGGCGAGCGCTGTGCCGGGTCGCCACACGATTGAGGTGCAGCAGCTGGCAGCGCCGCAGCGCCTGGCCAGCGGATCGTTTACGAGCGCCACGCAGTCTCTAAATAGTGGCAACCCCTTTAGCATTGGCCTGACAGTGAACAGCGTTGCAAAAAACAGCGTTCATGTGGCCACACCCACTCCCGAGGGTATCGTCAAGGCGATTAACGACTCCGATCAAGGCATCACGGCGCAATTACTCAGTACTGGAGACCCTTCCAACCCTTTCAAAATCGTACTCGCTGGCGCTGTCGGCGCCACAGGTGGTTTCACCATGTCCAGCGACGATGCATCGGGCACCGCCCGCGCGGACACGCTAACCTTTCAGCCAGCTACTGCCAGCGGCTCCATTGTTGTGGCGGGCGTCTCGGTAAGCGTAACGGCGGGTCAAACAGCTACAGAGGTGGCCGAAGCTGCGCGCGCTGCCTTAGCGGCATCGGATTTCATCACAGGAGTTAGCGGGCGCAGTGTTGCAACTGGCGCCTCCGGGGGGCAACTGACCTTGCAGTGGGCGGCCTCCGACGGTGCCACCCCAGCCTTTTCTGCAACTGACGCTAGCAGTACGGGGGCAACCGTGGCCTCGAGCGCGGCAACCGCCTTTGTGAGTGGTAGTTCGGTGACTGGCGTCGACCTCGGTGCGACTACCCTGCAAGCCGCACAAGATGCCGTGTTGGTGGTAGACGGTCTAAGCATCACACGCAGCAGCAATGCGGTAGACGATGCGATACCTGGTGTTTACCTAGATCTGCTTTCTACCAATGTGGGCACAACAGCCAACATTCGCGTTGCGCGCGATACCACGGCTATAAAAGAAAACCTGCAAGCAGTTGTTGACGCGTACAACCTTGCGACTTCTGACTTTGCCATCCTCACTGGCGCACGCTCTGACATCGCGGACGACATCTACAGTGGCTCTCTAAAGGGCGACAGTACCATTCGTCGTATCGAGTCGCAGTTACGAAGCATGTTCACTGACGACTCGAGTACACCGGGCACCACGCTGAAAGCGTTTAGGGACTTGGGGTTAGATATAGACCGCACCGGCGTTATGTCGCTGAATAAGACCAAGCTTGATACCGCTGCGAACGCCAATTTCGACGACATTGTCATGATCTTCAGCGGCAAGACCGACAATCAAACCGAGTTGGGCACCGCGAATCGCGGCATAGCTGGGGACGCAATCAAGTCTATCAACGACCTCATTAGCACCCGCGGTACCATCATGACGCAAAGCAAGGGAGCGACGGCGCGTATTGGTGACTACGAGTTGAAGTTGAACGCACTCAACATTCGCATGGAAGCCCTATTGGCCCGTTACACCAAGCAGTTTGGCATCATGGAGACCATGGTGGGCCAGTCAAACGCCATGCGTGACAGCCTGAAGAGCACCTTTGAGGGCATGATGTCCATGTACACCAACAAATAATTAATTAAGCGCTAGTTATTTAATAAATGGCCTCAAGTTATTCAAACTGAGGCCGATTCTCCTGATGAGCACCTACCTCCACGACTTTCTGTGTCTTGGAGTGTGTCGCTATTCCGCGATAAAGAAGGTTGCAACAAGGAGTCACTATGTCCGTCACATCGAATCCCGGGGTAGCTGCTGCGGTACCGCAGGCTAGCCCTGTGCCAAAGCCTGCTGCACCTGCTGCACCAGCGGTGTCTGCCGTACCGGCTGTACCCAAAGCGCCGGCCATCAAGGTTGAACCGCTGGTTGACCCCAAGCAAATGCGTGAAAACCTGCAAGAGGCGATTGAAAAGCTCAATGACCAGGTAGAGCGCAATGGTCGGGGGCTTAACTTCTCTGTCGATGACCGACTCAACCGACCCATCATCACCGTGCGCAGCACGGCCACGGGTGAGGTGGTGCGCACGATTCCCAATGAGGTGGTCATCAAGGTGGCGCACAACATTGAGGACATCAAGGGCCTCTTGATGGACCAGCGGCTGTGATGACACGAAATATTTTTGCAATTTCGTTAAAGAACTATTTTTAGGCACCGAATCATCAGGTATCAGAGAGGGTTTTTGCCCTCGCTGCCAGGGGTGAGTAGAGGGTGAGAGCCCACTGCCGCCAAGTTCCTTAGCAGTCCAAGGCCCCCACGGCAGCTGCTTTTTTTAGAAGTTAACTCTTTCAGGAGAAACACCATGACAGTTATCAACACCAACGTGAAATCACTGGTGGCACAGGCCTCTTTGGCAGCCAACAGCAAAAACCAAGCAACCGCCATGGAGCGCCTGTCTACTGGCTCACGCATCAACTCTGCAAAAGACGACGCGGCCGGCTTGGCCATTGGTTCACGCATGACCAGCCAGGTGCGCGGCTTGAACATGGCCATCCGCAACGCCAACGACGGCATCTCTTTGGCACAAACCGCTGAAGGCGCGTTAGGCGAGACCACAAGCATGTTGCAACGCATGCGTGAGTTGTCCTTGCAGGCGGCGAACACCGTAAACAGCGCGTCTGACCGTGCCGCCTTGGACGCCGAAGTGCAGCAGTTAAAGACTGAGATTGACCGCATTGCGACCACAACGACCTTCAACGGTCAGAACATTCTTGACGGCTCGTTCTCCGGCAACCTGCAGATCGGCAACGATGCCGGCCAAACCATGCAGTTGGCTGTTGCAAGCATGGCAACTACCGCCATGGGTGAGACCGCTTCTGGTTTGGCGAAAGACTCCACTAAGGCAGCCTTGACCGTGACTGGCGCCAGCACGACCGTTTCAGATTACCAGGGTGCTAGCTTTACTGCAACGATTAATGGCGCTGCGAAGACAGTGACGTTGCCCGTCGCGTCTAGTCAGCAGGTGGTTGCTGGAGGTGCTACTGTGAGCGGTGCAGCGGTTGGGACCGACTACGCGCTTGACTTATCGACCTCTGGTCAGGTTGGCGTCATAAGCCAAGTTACATTGGACTTGTCATCGGCCGCTAACAGCAATGCGGTCTCCAAGCTTGGGCTTTCAATTCGCGGTGGGACTGAGCAAGTTATTGATATCAGCGAGAGTGGTAGCGGCGTAAAGTACTTTACCGATTCCGCAGCAGCAACTGGCGCAGAAATTGTTAATGCGTTGCAGTCGGAGTTAGATAAAAACGTTAACTTCCAAGGCGCCAATGCGATGAAGGTCGGCATTACAGCGGCGGGTCGGATTTCACTTGAATTTGCTTCAGGAGAGAAAGGTGCTGCGATTCAAACGAGTTCTGTTACGAACGTCAACTCTTTGGCTGCGACCCTTGGTGGCGCTGCGGCTGCCGTGGCCCCTGGCGGCCTAAATGTAACCACCACGGGGAGTTTGACAATTGGTGGGTTGACTACAAGCGTCGCTGGCAATACTTCTTTTGATGTCGGCTCCAACCACTTTGACCTCGCAGCCAAAATAACAGAAAAGGGATACAATGCGGCCGCGCTGACTCAAGAGCAATTCATCGAGGTTTACAACGAAACAGCAGTAGTTAGCGGAGTGCAAATTTCGAGTGTTGCACGAAACGAAACAACGGCTGCAGGCTCACTGGTCTTCACGGGTGGCGCGCCAACAATTCCTGTCAATTCGCCTCACAGCAGTGGGAATTTGGCGGGTGTGACCAACGTCGCAAACGGTACCGCTTGGGACGATACGCCAATCTTAGGCGCCCGCACAATCACCATTGGCGCCACCAACGATACGTTCAGCGTGTCGGTTGACGGTGGCAGTGCGGTTAATTTCAGCTTGAGTCAGCAAGTCTACAGAGACACCACGGCCCTGACCGCGGCTATGCAGGCAGCTGTCGATGCATCAGGCGCCTTCACGGGTGATAACGCAATCACGTTCTCTGCAGCTACAAATGCGACTGATGGCGACACGATACAGGTTGCAAGTGCCGCCGGTAAGACAGTAGCAATTGCTGGCGAATTGATGAGCGCCACAACTACTACTGGCGCCACCACTGTGGTTTTGGGCTCGAGCACGGCAGTCAGCGGCTCGGTATCGTTTGCTGCTGCTACGAGTACCGTCACCATCAATGGTGCCTCTTTCCCGGCCGGCGTTGGTTCGGTATTTACTGAGCGTACACAGAGTCTTGGCGCCGCCGGCATCAATGACAAATTCACGGTTAATGTGAACGGAACCGGGAATCAGACGGTAGATATCTCGACAGCGATCACGTCCCGCGGCTACACCCGAACAGCGATGACTGGTGCGCAATTGGTTAATGTGTTGAACGATACGTTCCAGGCCAATGGCGCCTTTGCCGGCAACAACTCGGTTACTGCGGCCTTAGAAGCTGACGGTCAAATCAGCTTGCAGGCAGGCGGCTCTAGTCCAACGCTGGTCGTTAGTGATGACGGAGGCACAGCCACCAATTTCATTACCCTATTAAGCGCATTCAATAATGGTACGACAACCACCTCAGTCACGGCTGGCGTAACGGGAAAGGTATCGCTGTCTACAAGCGGAGACTTGGAGAAATTTGGTGTCACTAACTACGACGTTAGAGCCGGCAAGGGTAACAACGAAATCACCCTCAAGGTAGGCTCAAATCAAGCTGCAAATTTTGAGATTGCGTCGGGAACGTACACGTCTGCCGATAGCCTCGTTACCGAAATCAACTCGAAGATTGCTAGCAGTGGCTTGTTCACTGGCTCAGCCGCTGTGACAGCGTCTTTGCAAACAAACGCTACAACGGGTGCTCAAACCATTGGCTTCGCGGCAACAGATGGTAGCGCTGTAATCTTTAGCGGCGGGTTAGCCGTTGACATGGTTGGTACAAAGAGCGGGACCCAAACTGTTCATTCCGTCTTGATCACAGGGGGTGACACAGCAGCTCAAGCCGCCGCCGCGAATGCGGATACGATTAGTTTTGACTACAACGACGAGACATACACTGCAACGATTACCAACGCAACGACAACCGCCGCGCAGCTCACAACAGATATAGGCAACGCTGTGAATGCCAGTGGGGTTGCGCTGGGTGCTGGGAAGATCGATGCCACGCTCGCTGGTAACAACATTACACTCACGTTGGACCAAACCACCGCCCGAACAGCCAACGCTGGCGACGTGATCTCTAACGTGATCTACAATGACGCAGACAGTGTTGGTATTCTGGGTGGTGCATCGACTGCCACGATTGACACTGTCGGCGGCACCTTCACCACTGGGGATATTCTTCGGTTCTCGTACGACGGCACGATGTACACGGCTACCCTGCCTACCATCGCCGGAGCAGGTACAGATGCTGGTGGCCAAATAGATGGCGCAATTGACGCTGCTGTTGACTCTGCCGGTAACGTCTTGGGGGCAGGTAAAATCACATCTACCGACGGTGGTGCCACCATTGCCCTCGCGGCAGACACGATTGGACACTACGTGGGTGACGTGTCGTTCATGACTGCAGCCAACAACACTGCTGCAGCGACGGCAATCACTTTCCCGGCAGCACGCGTTGCAACAGGCGGGGTTGATTTGAGTGCAGATAACAATGTAACGATGTCCATCACCACGGCAGCAGGCACCACAGAGTCGCGCTCATTTGCGTTAGGTGGTTCAAGCGCCAACACGAGCTTTGCGGACTACGCTAACCTTTTGCAAGCTGGTGCAAACACAGCATTTGCCGATGTTGGTACAACCTTCACTGCCTCTTACACGAATGGCTCTTTATCGCTGGCGTCGAATCATACAGATACAAGCTCGCTGTCTTTATCTGGCACTTCAGTGACTGATGCGTTGGGTGCGGCCCAAACGGGTACGAACCTGATGGCCGCTGGCGACATTGACAAGTTCTACACCATGGACGATGTGGCGGCAGCGATTACCGCGGACTTCGGAGGCGACGCAGTAGCGTCATTTGACAGCGCTTCAAATAGCTGGAAATTCGAGGTTGCCGGCGGCGATGCAGGTGTGAATAGCACAATCGCGTTGTCTGGTTCAGGCTTAGCTGCAGTCTCAATAGCTGGCACTTTGACTGCTACAGGCTCCGCTGGTGAGGCTTCTGCAAGCCGCTTGTCGACCATTGCCGTTGATACGATTGCCAATGCTAACGCGGCAACCACCAGTATTGACAACGCGATTGAGTATGTAAACAGCCAGCGTGCGTCACTGGGTGCCATCCAAAACCGTTTGGATCACACAGTGTCTAACCTGACTAACATCTCGACCAACACCGAGGCCTCACGTAGCCGCATCATGGATGCAGACTACGGCCAAGAGAGTGCTGCATTGGCTAAAGCTCAGATCATCCAACAAGCGGCTACCGCGATGTTGGCCCAGGCTAACCAGTCTTCACAATCTGTGTTGTCTTTGTTGCAATAATCGGCAACTTAAGGCGCCGCCCACAAGGCGGCACCTTTCTGAAAACCGCCCCAGTGCTTGCATTGGAGGCGGTTTTTTGTTGTGCTAGCCAGCATACTCTTGGTGGCACGTGTTTTGCTTTATGCCTTGTGTCGGTTGATTGTTAGACCCATACAAGGAGAACACTATGTCACAGTTAGTAGAAGCATTAATGAAAGAGGCCAGCTTTGGCCGTATGTTGAGCGATAGCTCTGTTGCCCGTTTTTCACCCGCAGAGATGCGTGAGGCCATTCAAGAGTTGGTTGGCGAAGACCGTTTAGATATGGCCAACGCCTTGGTTGAGGCCGGCTTGGCCCTTCACCCCGAGAGTGACGACGTCTTGGCCATTGCCGCACTCGTAGCCATGGTCCAGCAAGACTGGGTACAAGCCATTGAGCTACTGACCAAGTTGATGTTGGTTCAGGACGGCAACGTGCAGCCCTTTACCCACCTCATGCTGGTACGCGCCCTGCGCTCTAACCTAGAGCCCGCCGCGGCGCTACAAGCCACCTTTACGGGTCTCATTCAGTACCCCGACCACGCCGAATTGTTGGCCGAGCAGGTTGCGCTGTTTGAACTGGCGGGTGTGCCCCATGGCGAGGTGCTGGCCGATTAGTGGGTGGTTGCCTAGGCCCTCCAAATAAGGAGAGCCTTCCAAAATAAAGCCAAGTGCGCTACAAGCCACTTGGCTTTTTTACTTATCAGACGTTAACGCAATGCCATGTTTTATATCAACTTATTGGGCGCTGTCGGAAAAACGGCAACTTGTTGCCCACTTGCCGCTGTGCAAGTAGCCGCATGGCAAGGTCTTGCCAAGCGTAAAAATATTAGCCCTTAAGTACTCTTTAAAAAAGGAAATTGGCGAGTCTTGCTAAGTTATCCACGTAACCGCTTGGGTTTGCTATCTTTTTTAAAGTTGGCACGGCTGTTGCTTATCGAAAGCATGAAGAAATTCTTTAGTGCGCTTAACCATAGGGGCACCAGAGATCTCAAAGGTTAAAACCAACCCAAAGCCGTGAGACGGCCAGGAGTTAAAAATGTCAGTTATCAACACAAACGTTAAAGCGCTTTATACCCAAGCGGCCATGAAGGTGTCAGGACGAGAGTCCACGACGGCGATGCAGCAGCTATCAACTGGTAAGCGTATTAACTCCGCGAAGGACGATGCGGCCGGTATGGCGATTGCAACGCGAATGACACAGCAGATTCGCAGTCTGAACCAAGCTGTTAGAAACGCGGGCGACGCCATATCGTTAATCCAAGTGGCCGAGGGCGCGACGATGGAAATGTCTGACATGCTCCAGCGAATGCGCGAGTTGGCTATCCAAGCGATTAACGATACCAACGCCGGTGAGCAGCGTGGTTACCTTGACTTGGAATTCCAGCAATTGAAGCAAGAAATCGTTCGCATCGCCGACACCACCGAGTGGAACGGGTTCTCTATCCTGAATGGTGAGGTAGGGGAGCGGGTTGGCGAGCGCCCCGTATATAAAACCACTGCCCAAAGCGAGTTTGGCCAGGTCATGATTGATCCCACCACCGCACGCACAGTTACGGGCGCCGATGCGGGTGAGCAACAAACAGTAAAGTTTACCGGGCCGGCATCGGCTAGCGGCATAGTGAGTGTTGGCGGGGTAGATGTCAACGTCGCTTCAGGCGATACCGCGGCACAAATTGCAGCAAAGGCGAAGACGGCGCTGGAAGCGAGCAGTACCTTTGCCGCCAATACAAATCGCAAAATTACCGTCACCGCAGATACGCTCAGCATCGTTTTCCCATATGGCGAGAAGGACGTGCCCAAACTGACAAGTACGGTCAGCGCGGGCCTCACGGGTGTGACGGTTGCACTGAACCCAGCGGCAGTGACAGCGGTGGCGCAAATAGACTCAGTCGCACTGACTGGTACGGTAGGCGTGGGCGATAAGGTTGCCCTCACAGTGGGCGGGAAAAAACTTGAGGTCACAGCGACGTCAAGTGACAAGGCGGTGTTTGCCAAAGCAATCGCAGACGCCTACAACGCGTCCACCGATGACGCCCATACGGGTGTCACAGCGACGGTGGGCAATGGGAGTGCGACCAAGGTTACGACAAATGACCAATCGGATTTACATAAATATACGTTTGCCGACATCACAGCTAATCAAACCGTCATCCTGGAGGGCTTAACCTTTACAGCGGGAGCCAGCGGCGCAAGCAGCGCGGACTTGGCATCGGCGTTCGCCACCGGTAAAGCGGGCACGTTTAGCAGTGGCGCCATTACCGGAACCTTATCCACCAACTTTGCCGTGGAAAAAGTAACAGGTAGCGATGCGATTACATTAACAGAGGTTGTGGCAGGCACTGATGCGGTAGATACCACTGGAACGGCTGCCGCTATTATCGTCGTTAAGACAGCAGCAGGGGTTGCTGCAAACGCGACAACAACATTTACGCTAACTGACAAGTTTGTAGCGGGCCAGACTGTCAGTATTTCGCTCGATGACATGCCAGCTACTGCAGGCCCGGCTGTTTCGTATACAGTGCTGGCGGCGGATATCGGGTTGACGGACGCGCTTACCAGAACAAACGTCGCAACGAAGCTCGCAGCTGCTTATAACGCGTCGACTGACGCCACGATTGCCGCTAATACGGCCCTCGCATCCGGCGATACCATCAAGTTGACCGCGGACGCAACCGGCGCGCCCATCATTGCCACTTTTAACGCGGCACCGGGCGTAATTAACTTAACGGCTGACGTGGTCGGTACGCCGTTCACGGCTGCAACCGCAGCCACACGTGCTGTCGTAGATGCGGGAGGGCTGGTCGCAACCCGCGCGGCACAGCGAGTAAATGTGGTCGCCGATGAGCCAGCTCCCAACCGGCTGGAGGCTGTCGCGCAGGTAGATGCAATAAAAATTGGCGGTACCATTGGTGCCGGTGGTGTCGTCACCGTTACAACCGGCGGAAAGTCCGTGAACGTAACGGCACTTGGAAGTGATACCGACATACTCTTAGCGACACGCGTGCGAGATACGTTCAACGCCTCCATTGATCCCGCGCACACGGGGATTACGGCGGCGCTGGGTACAGCCACGGTGGCGGCGAGCACCCCGACACCAAACGTTGTGGGTGTGGTCGATGTGCAAGAGACAGCACTGCAGGACCCTTTTGTAGCTGGTGACAAATTCACTCTTGCAGGTTTAACGTACACGGCCACAGGCACGCCGACTGCCGCTGAGGCTGTCGCGGAAATTGTTGCGTATGCAACCTTTGGTACAGCAGGTGCTAAGGGGACCATCACCGGGACGCTCACGTCGGGTTACTCTGTAGGAGCGAAAGCAGGCGCGCTTGGCACGCTACAGTTCACTGCTACTGCCCCCGGCGCAAAGGCCCAGTTAGCAGCGACTAACGAACTAGACAACGCCGGGGCCGGTAAACTCACGGTTGCGGGTGATTTAAGTACCACCACTGGCGTTACCGCGGTGGCCCAAGTCGACAATATCGCATTTGGTAATGAGTTTGTCGTCGGGCAACAGGTAACGTTGACGGTAGGCGGCCAACCGTTGTCGCCACAATTCGTAGTCAAGCCTGAGCACATGGCTGCATTGGCTTCGGATACTAGGACCAACGTCGCTACGGCAATAAAGGACGCCTTCAACCTTTCAACCAATGCGGCGCATACCGGGATCACGGCAGGCGTAACCGGTTCCGGCGTATTGACCCTGACGGCGGATGTGGCCGGTACGGCCTTTACGGCAACGATGGTGGCAGAAACAGGTGTTCTTAGCTTCACCGCCGATACTGCGGGGAAGCCCTTCACAACATCTGTTGCGACAACGAGCACAATTACGGCGGCGTTGCGTAACACGCAACCAAACGTAGAGGCCGTGAGCGGCGAAGCCGTTGTGAAGACGGACGAGACTTTTAGCAACAACGGCAAATTTTTGCGCAGTGGTGAGTTGAAAATTTCCCTGAGCAACCTCGGCGTGGTGACGAGCAACTTTACCACTACAGATCGCAAGGTGTTTCCGCTCACTGGTGTGCTTGACCAAGCCGCCGGTACGGTCACGTTCCAAGCAACTGGCGATAACAGTAAAATACTTTCCGACGTCCTAACCTACACATTTAAGAGCAATAACGGTAGTGCGGTGCCGCTTGCCGGACGTAGCTTGGTTCTGGACGTCGCTGTAACTGGCTCGATACCAGTGATGGGCACTGGGGATCTGATCATCAATGGTGTCACCATTAACTCCTCTTATGCGGTGGATGACGCACTCTCGCCACCAAACAATGCCGCGGGTAGCGCTATCGCGAAGGCGGCGGCTATCAACCGGGAGACGGCAGCGACTGGCGTTAACGCCGTGGTCAACACAAATACGATGACCGGTGCGGCCCAATCGGGTACCGCAGCAGTGACGGGGCGTGTGGTGATTAATGGCGTGACCTCGCCAACGTTCTCCAGCATCATGAACAATTTACGGGCATCACGCGCTGCGACAGTTGAGGCAATTAACCGCATCAGCGACTTGACAGGTGTGGTTGCTGTGAACAGCAACTCGGAGAGCGAGGGCATAGCCTTAGTCGCCAAGGACGGTCGCAATATTGAAATCAGCTTCGATACAAAAGATGCGGCAGCCGACTTCTCTGCTCGCACTGGCTTGCGTGAAGGCGTTCAGGCGGGCACCTACTCGCTCGAGTCTAAGGTCGAGGGCAAGGTAGTCATCTCAAGCTCCGCTACCGGGAAAATACAAAACGCGGGCCTCACCCTTGGAGACTACACCAAGAACGAGTCAACTATGAGCACAGACGCACGTCCTGCAGTTGCTGGAGGCAAGTTGCCCGATGCCCTGGGAACGGGTGACTTGGTGATCAATGGTGTGCCGATTCGTGGCGCCACCGCGGCAGACGACAAGTTTACAGAGGCGTCGGCATTGCTGACTACCAGCAACGTCTCAACGGGCAGTGGTGTTGCGCTTGCAAACGCGATTAACGCTAGCAGCGCCCAGACGGGCGTTACGGCGACAGCGAACCCAGTGGTTGCACAAGGAACGACGACCACGGTAAAGGCCGCGACTCCTGACGGATTTAAGTCACTATTTGTTAACGGCGTGGATGTGCGAGTGGATTTCAAGTCTACCCAAACAGCCAGTGAGCGGGTGTTGGCAGTTGTAAACGCGGTGAACCCGTTGACGGGGCCGACCGGCGTGACAGCCAGCGCCAATTTGCAAGGCGGCGTGACCTTCAGCACGCTGGATGGGCGCAACCTATCGGTTTGGTTTGATGACACCAGCGTATCTGCTGCTGAGTTCGGCTTGGCGCTTGCAAGCGGGGCGAATGCTCCGGGTGTAACGGGTAAGTCGACATCGCCAACACTAGCCAACGCTTCCACGTTGTACGGCGGCGTGACCTTCCACTCTGACAAAGCCTTCACGATTGAGCCAGGCGGTAACGGCTATGGGCCTACTAGCAAGTTCACCTCTCTTGGCCTGACGGAGGGCACGTTTGGAGGGGTTGTCGATGCGGCGACGACAAAGATGACGCCACCAAACACAGGACGGCTGAGCTTCCACGTCGGCGCAAGCGCCAACCAAACGATTAGCATTGACTTATCAGATTTTGGTGATGGCGGCACCATCACAAGCGAGATCACAGGCGATGTGTTGCTTTGGGACTCGGATAAGCGGGTTAACCGTATTGATACCGACACAGCAGCAGCAGCGACGCTTGCGAAACTTGATTTGGTGATGGACAAGGTCAACGGTACACGCGCCACCATGGGTGCGGTGATGAACCGCTTGGAGCACGTGATTGATAACCTCATGAATGTGTCCATGAACACCGAGGCATCGCGCAGCCAGATTGAAGATGCGGACTACGCAGCGGCTTCTACGGAGTTGGCACGCACGCAGATCATGCAGCAAGCGGCAACATCGGTGCTGGCCCAGGCCAACGCGGATCAGCAAAACGTGTTGAAGTTGCTACAGTAATTGAGGGGGCGCTAGCCTTTTGAGAGTTTAAAAGGCGCATGGATCGAGAGATCTGTGCGCTTCTTTTTTTAGCCAGAAAGGCGCAGGTCTTAGCCGCTAGGTTGCAGCTTACTCTTTGGGCGTTGGGCCGCCGTCGCGGCAGACCGCAAACACAAAATGCTGTGAGCGATTGGCGACAATGTATTTGCGCTCCTTCTGGCAGCTATCCAGAGAGGCAAATTGGAACTCCCCTTGGGTGCCGCATTGGCCCATAACCAGACCGTAACAAAGAACTAAGGTAGCCATGTTGTTTAATATGAGTCAAAAGAGTTGTGTAGCAAATGCGCTCACTCAACGCGATGTATCCCTATTTTGCCAAAGGCAAAGACACCCTCGCGTTGCGTGCTCCTTCATAATCGACAGTAGTTTGTAATAGTTGAGTAGGTTTTCTCACCAAGGCACCATGTCTACCCCACACACGAGCAAAAAAACGAAACAGAAAAAGCCCTGCGTGGTTTGCTTTCGGATACGTTATTTTCTGATTTTTTCTGGGTTGATCTTGATCCTGCTGTGGCTGCGCCCTGACTGGCGTTTGCCACCGGGCTACGATTACGCGGCCATTGTGGGCGATTTGTTTTTAGCCGCTTTCCTTGTGGTGTTGGCGTGGAAGTGGCTGGTCTATCGACGCAGTCTCAAACAGCAGCAGCCTGATGCGCAGGTATCTGAGGAGCAATCCCGTGCGCAGCGCTTTGAGGCCTTACGCCAAGCCGCTGATGCAGCAGAACGTGAGATCGCAGCAAAAAATCGCGATGAAGCAGGACCTCGCAGTGAGTGAGCGCCCGGCCAAGGGGGGAGCGCGCGGGCCTAATTGCTGGCGATGCCAGTACTTTGGCATCAGCTATGACCCCAAGCTGCCTTATTTGTGCCGTTTAATGGGTTTTAAAACCAAAATGCTCCCCGCTATCGAGGTGCTTCGCGCCGACGGACAGGTTTGTCAGGGCTTTTCCCCCAAACCCGTGCCCGCCGCCAGAACCAGAGGTTAATCGCCATGCTGATGTCTTATGCCCCCCCTATTGTTCGTTTGGTGCTAGCGGCACTGCTGATGGCGTGTGTGCCAGCCGTGTACGCACAATCTAAAGATCCCATTGAGGTGGGCACCGCAGCGCTGGATCGAAACCACTTTGCCACGGCTTACCGTGCATGGATTGGTCCTGCGCGTAAGGGCGACGCCATGGCCCAAAACAATGTGGGCTACTTGTATGAGCATGGCCTGGGTTTGACGCAAAGCTACGTGGAGGCGATGGCGTGGTACCGCAAAGCAGCCAATAAAAACCTAGCGCAAGCGCAGTACAACATTGGAACGCTTTATTACTACGGCTACGGCGTTGAGCGCAACACCCGCGAGGCGGTGCGTTGGTTCCGTCAAGCCGCTAAGCAAGAGCTGACGGAGGGGCAGTACATGCTGGGTGTGGCTTACTATGAAGGTCAGGGTACCGTCACGTCGGCGCCGACCGCCATCGATTTGTTTTTGAAAGCGGCTAAGAAGGGCCATGCCAATGCCCAACTGATGGCTGCCAATGTGTACCTGAATGGTGACTTGGGCGATGTGGACGCCTTTGCCGCCTACGTCTGGGCGGATGTGGCCGCACGCAGTGGCAACGCCGATGCGGCACTGGTGCGTGACTATGCGTCTTTTAAGATCTCTCGTGCTGAGATTACTCGGGCAGCGGCAGCCGCCAAGGCGTGCCAAGAGACGGGGTTTAAACGCTGTCTGTAGGTGTTTTGGCAGCGCCAAGCGGCAAGCTATTGCCTTGGTGTCGGGAAAGCGGCAAAAGATGTGCGGTGTATGTTTAAGTATTAATTAAATATACAAATAAACCCGTTATGAGGCATTTTATGAATACCTAGTAGCGCGTGGCACACAGGTTGCTAAGGATAGGTCTCTAACCATAGAAGAGACCTTGCCGTGAGTACCAACGATCAAACTGTTTACCAAGCCGTGTGGCTAGACCCCATGCGCGCACTGAAGGATGAAGACTGCGCCCGCTTGGCGGAGTCTGGCCTGCAGCCGCTCACCATCAACATGCTTTCTGATTTGCCCGGCGCGTTGACGCAGGCACAGGTGGTGGTGGTGCGGTTGATGGATACCGTTGACCTGTACAAAGAGGTGAGCGAACTCATTCGAACCATGGGCTTTAATGTGCCTGTAATTTGTCGGGTTGACCGTCGCAACCTGAGCCTGACGGTCGAGGCAATGGCGCAAGGTGCCTTGCACGTCGCGGCTGCTGATGATTGGACGCCTGCCTCCTGGACCGTAGCCATGGGCCGACTCAAGCGCGCCATGGCAGACCGTACGGCGGCCAGCGAAAAAACCAAGTCACCCCGTGCCACCAAGCCGCGTGCCGCTGTATTTGTAGACCCCGCTAGCCAGCACCTGTTGGCATTGGCACAGCGCGTGGCCCAAACCGAGGTCACGGCGCTACTGGTTGGCCCGACGGGCTCTGGTAAAGAAGTACTGGCCCGTGTGCTACACGAGTCGTCAACACGGGCCAAGGGTCCCTTTGTCGCGCTGAACTGCGCGGCCTTGCCTGAACACCTGATCGAGGACCTGCTGTTTGGTCACGACAAGGGGGCGTTCACTGGCGCGTTGAAAGACCACAAGGGTCTGTTTGAACAAGCGCAAGGCGGCACCATATTCTTAGATGAAATTGGCGAGATGCCCATGCAGTTGCAAAGCAAACTGCTTCGCGTGCTGCAAGAGCGGACCATGACCCGCTTGGGTGGCCAAAATACAGTGGACCTCGATGTGCGCGTGGTGGCTGCTACCAACAAAGACCTGCGTGAAGCCATGCAGCAGCGTGAGTTTCGCGAAGACCTGTATTTCCGCATCAGCACCTTCCGCCTAACCTTATTGCCATTGGCAAGTCGTAAGGGCGATATTTTGCCCTTGGTTGCGCAGCTGCTGGTTGCACATGGTCGTGCGGATACGCCTTACAACCTGAGCGATGAGGCGCAAGGCCTCTTGTTGAACTACCCCTGGCCCGGCAATGTGCGTGAACTTGAAAATGTGGTGCAACGCGCGGTGGTCTTGTGTGCCAATGGGTTCATTGAGCCCGAGCACCTGCTGTTTGATGAGTACCAAACCAACACGCCGCCCGTCCTGACACCAGCGACCGTCAGCGCGCCGATAACGCCTGACGCGGCGCTCTCGCCAACGCCATCGCCAGCCGTGCCGAGTATGCCGACAGCGCCCACTAACTTTACCGACGTGTTTGCACAAGCGCGCCCGGTCGCCGTACCCGTGGCGGTTGAGGCGCCTGCGGAAGCGGTCGACTTACAAGATGCGGTGAAAAAGAGCGAACATCAGGTGATTTCAGCGGCGCTTCAAAACACGGATAGCCGGTTGGAAGCCGCCAAGTTACTGGGCATCAGCCCACGTACGCTGCGCTACAAAATGGCGCAATTACGTGAGCGCGGCGTGAATGTAAATATGACGCCCACCTCGATGCGTGCTTGATTTAAAGATTGTAGGAACTCCCCATGATTGAAAAAGCAACTTCAGCCAGCAACATCGCCTCGATGTTGCAAACACTAAAGGCCGCGCAGGCGCAGGCCAGCGGTGGCGTTCAGGGTATGCAGCCCAACACGGGCGTGAATGAAACAGCAAAGCCCAGCTTCTTGGAGGCTGTGCGTGGTGCCGTGGAGCAAGTGAACGCGACCCAACAAGCCTCTGCGTCATTACGCGAGGGCTTTGAGCGTGGGGAGGATGTGCCGCTAACCGATGTGGTGATGAGCATGCAAAAGTCATCACTCGCATTTGAGGCCACGCTGCAGGTGCGCAATAAAGTGTTGCGCGCTTACGAAGACATTTTGAACATGCCGGTTTAAACCGGTAAGGACACAACACCATGAGTACAGCAACCGCGACCATGAATCCGATGGAAGTAGCGACGCAGGGCCAAGCGCCTAACGCGCTTGAACCTGCGCGTACAGGGGTGCCTGCATTGGCGCCGTCAAATGCAAATGGCGCGGGTGCCAATGCGGGCGGCGCCTATGGCGTTCCAGCGACCAGCGGGCCTGCCGGTACGCTGGCGCAGGTGCGCGAGATGATGGAGCGACCAACCATTAAGCGCTCGTTGCCTGCCCTCATTATTTTGATCGCCATCGTGGTGTTCGCGTTGGCGTTTAGTTGGATGCAAGCGCCTCAAACACGCACCTTGATGCCCGGTTTACAAGGTGCCGATTTGCAAGAGGCCTTTGATTCGCTTAAAAACGCGGGTTACAGCCCAGAGCTGGACACCATCTCAGGACAATTACGCATCGATCAAAAGCGGTTTCATGAGGCCCGTATTTTCTTAGCCGGTCAGGGTATTCCTAGGGAGCCTGTGTCTGGCTTAAATGCCTTGAATGAGCAAAACGCCATGACGACCAGTCAGTTCATGGAGCAGGCGCGTTACAACGCCGCTATTGAGCAGGAGTTGGCCCGCAGCATCGGACAGATTGCAGGCATTCAACATGCGCGTGTGCATCTTGCGACGCCAAAACAGAGCGTTTTTGTGCGCGACCGTACGCCCCCTAAAGCGTCCGTGGTGCTAAACCGTCACCCTGGACGGACGATTAGCGAGCAACAGATACAGGCGATCGTGCACCTGATCTCATCGAGCATTCCGTACATGTTGCCCGAGAGTGTGACGGTGGTGGATAACTTCGGTAATTTACTGACGCGAACCGTCGAGAACAACCCCTTAGGGCTGACTTCTGCGCAAGCCGAGCTCAAGCGGACACAAGAGGAGTTGCTGCGGTCCCGTGTGATGGAGTTGTTGTCACCGGTGGTCGGCGCGGCCAACGTACGCTCACAGGTCAACCTCACCTTGGACTTCACGCAGGTAGAAAATACAACGGAAGACTATGACCGCGGTGGCAATGGTCCCCGTACACGCTCTGAAGTTATCGCGGAAGACCGTGACGTGAGCCTCAATGCGGCCGGCGTCCCAGGCGCACTCGCCAACCAGCCACCCGGTGCCGGCGTTTTGACGCCCAACACGGAAGTAACAGCGGGTGAAGGCGGTGCCTCAAACACACGTAGCAGCCGAACCACACGTAACTACGAATTAGACCGCGTGGTGCAACACATAAAGGCGGCACAAGGCGGCGTGAAGCGGCTGACGGTGGCCGTGGTGATTAACGAGCGCCCTGTATTTGTGGCCGAAGACGCCCCTGTCGATCCGGCAGCGCCCAAGAGTATTCCTTACACCGAGCAGGAGCTGGACCGTATGCTGAACCTGGTTCGCGGCGCGGTTGGCTATGATGAGGCGCGTGGTGATATTGTGACCATCATGCCCGCACGCTTTGAGCCGCCAGAAGTGCTTGAACCCATGGTGCCGTGGTATCAAGACGACATGGTTCTGACCAGCTTCAAGCAAGGCTTGATGGCCCTGGTGTTGGTGACGTTCCTGCTCTTTATTGTTCGACCCGTTATCCGTAACCTGTTGGGTGAGTCACCAGAGCAGTTGGCTGAGAAGGAAGCCGCCAAGGCGCTGCCAGATGGCGAGCTGAGCGAGGAGGATATGAATATGATCCAACTCGGCGAGGGCGAGACACTGGAGGAGATCAAAGCCAAGCTTCGCCCGAAAAAGTCAAGCATCTCTGCAGATATGTTGGATACCGCAAATACCTACGACGACAAGGTTGCGCTCATACGGATGTTGGTGGCCGAAGACTCGGGCCGTGTCGCAAACGTGTTGCGCCGCATGATCCGAGTAGATGGTTAGTATTGACGATGTCCGTGAATCGCTTTAAGGAGTAAAGACATGGCTACAAAAAAAGAAGAAGCAGCGCCCGCGGCAGATGCGAGAGCCGCGCTTGAGCAAAAAGCCGATGCCCCAGTGGTGATGACTGAAGCGTTGCAAGAAGAGCTTAACGCGATGTCGACGACGCAACGTGCGGCCGTGCTGATGCTTTTGCTGGGAGAACAACAGGCAGCGGATATTCTGAAGTTCTTGAAGCCTAAAGAGGTGCAAGCGCTTGGGGGCGCGATGGTCTCCGTATCAGATTTGTCGCAAGAGGCCGTAAACGTGGTTCTCGACCAGTTCGTTAACACGTTGAAGAAGCAGACCAGTATCGGCCAGGGCTCATCAGACTATGTTGAGAAGGTGTTTAAGCGCGCCCTAGGCGCGGATAAAGCGGCGTCGGTTTTGGGTCGCATTATGCCGGGCTCATCTAGTAAGGGACTCGAGATTTTGCAGTGGATGGACGCCCGATCCATCGCGGAAATGATTCGGCTGGAGCACCCGCAGGTCATCGCAATTATTTTGTCTGTTCTTGAGTTTGACGTGTCGGCGGACGTGCTGAGTTTTCTGCCGCCAGACGTGCGCGCTGAAGTGGTCCAGCGTGTGGCAAGTTTAGAGACTGTGCAGCCGTCAGCAATGACTGAGCTAGAAGACATCATGCGGTCACAGTTCTCGAATAACTCCTCGGCTGCATCGTCAAGTTTTGGCGGGGTTAAGACGGCGGCGAAGATCATGAACTTCACCAAAGTTGACCTAGAGTTACAGGTGTTTGGCGGTCTCAATAAACTTGATCCGGAGTTGGCGCAACGTATTCAGGACAGTATGTTTACGTTCGAAAACCTAACGGCAGTGGACAACCGCGGTATTCAGACGCTGATGCGCGGCGTCGAGCCCGATATGTTGATGACCGCCCTGAAGGGTGCGCCAGAATTCGTCAAGGACAAGTTCTTTGGCAATATGTCTTCTCGTGCACGGGTTATGTTTGTTGACGAGATGGAGGGCAAAGGTCCCTTGCGTATTGCTGATGTGGAAGAGGCTCAGAAGACCATCATGCGTATCGCTCGCAAGATGTCCGATGCGGGCGAGTTGGTGCTCGTAGGCCGCGGAGATGACTTTGTCTAATTTGGCGTTGCCGCAGTCTAGCGGGGGATTTCAAAAAGATGCCACATTGGCCATTGGTGTCAGCACCGTTGCCGACTATGCCCAAATGCCTTGGGATGGGAAGGCAATAGAGAGTTTTCTGCCATGGCGTATTGAGGCGTTGACGCCCGGGGAACTCTTAACGGTAGGTGATGATGGCTTTAAGCCGCTGATCCCAAGCGGCGCTAGCGCCGACACCGATGCGCTTCATGAGACCGGTAAGCGATCTGACAACGCTGGCGAGCATGATGCCCTAGGCGTCCGTTCGGATGGGACTGAAGACGGGCTCGACGCCATCGATGGCAGGTCTTCTGGCGATGCCGAGGGCCTTGATGCCGCTGATGCAGCTGAGTCCGCTGATGCCGCTGACGCCGCTGACGCCGCTGAGGCGGAGATGACCACTGTTGCCGTTAGCGCCATTGAGGCCGGTAACGACCTAGCGCGGCAGGCGGGCTACGATGCCGGTTATGCCGAGGGCATGACGGCGGGTGAGGCTGCAGGCACCTCCAAGGGTCATGCAGCGGGGCGAAGTGAGGGCGAGGCCGCCGTGCGGGCTGAGCTAGCCGATACGCTGCGACTGCTGACAGAGGCGGCTGCGCAAACCAAAACACTGAACGACAACCCAGAGCAATACTTCGAACCACTAAAAAAGCTGGCGCTGCATCTCGCAGAAGAGCTGGTGCGTGGTGAGCTTAGGCAGAGCCCATCGGCTATTGAGCGCTTAATAGAACGCAGTCTAGAAGAGTTGGAGCATCCGGGTAAGCGGGTGCTGGTTGCGCTTCACCCAGACGACTTACGCGCAGTTGAGGCGCATGGTGCCAAGCTCGGTGCAGGCTTGGTCTTGCAGCCTGATAAGACCTTGGTCCGTGGAAGCGTTCGCGTAAGCAGCAACGATGCCGTGGTGCAAGACCTGATTCAAACGCGACTGACGACCCTGGCCAATAACGTGTTGCGCGATGCAGAGACGTGGCGTACGCACAGCAGTGTGCTAAATGAGGGCGTGCATTGGGCAGGCGATGTGAACCCGCTGACGCAGATGCAGGCAACCGAGGATGCCACGATGGTGCCCACGCCTAGCCCCGCCACTACCGCTACGGATGACCCCGTAGACGCGATGGACGTTACACCGCCGACACAGGAGATACACGCTGAGGTATCCGACGTAACCCCTAACGACGAACTCCCCCCTAACGACGAACCGAAGGCGACGGATGCTTGATTTCTCAGATGCCATTGCCAAAGATTTACAAACGGCGCATGCGCCATCGCCCGAGCGCAGCGGTACGCTGGTGCGTTTGGTGGGCCTCACCCTAGAGGCGCGAGGTGTGATTGCACCATTGGGCGCGGTGTGCGAGGTGGCCGGGCTAGACGGTACGCGCATAGAGGCTGAGGTGGTGGGTTTTAACGATCAAACCATTTACCTCATGCCCTTTACCGAGCCCACGGGCATTGGTCCGGGCGCTGTCGTGCGGGTGCTGACCCGTGTGGCGCATGTGAGCTTAGGCCCTGAGTTACTGGGGCGTGTGATCGATGGCCGTGGCCAACCGCTGGATGGCAAACCGCCGCCGCAGTGCGCCGACCGCTTGAGCTTGTTGGGGCGCCCCCTCAATCCCATGGAGCGTGGCCCAATTGATACGGTGCTGGACGTGGGCGTGAAGGCCATTAACGGCGTGCTGACAGTGGGGCGGGGTCAGCGCTTAGGCCTGATCGCAGGTTCAGGGGTGGGCAAGAGTGTTTTGCTGGGTATGCTGACGCGCTTTACCAAAGCCGATGTGGTGGTGATTGGCCTCATTGGTGAGCGCGGGCGCGAGGTACAGGCGTTTATTCAAGAGTCACTGGGCGAAGAGGGCCTTGCCAAATCTGTGTTGGTTGCCGCACCCGCCAATGTATCGCCTGTGCTGCGCTTGCGCGCCACGAATATGACCCATGTCATCGCAGAGTACTTTCGCGATCAAGGCAAAAACGTATTGATGCTGGTTGACAGCCTTACCCGCGTCGCCCACGCCCAACGCGAGATTGGTTTGGCCGTGGGTGAGCCACCGACGGCCAAAGGTTATCCGCCATCGGTGTTTGGCCTGTTACCCAACCTGATTGAGCGTGCCGGCGTTGGTCGCAACGGCTTTGGCTCGATCACGGCAATTTATACCGTGTTGGCTGAGGGCGACGACGGCAATGACCCTATCGTTGACATCGCCCGTGCGTCGTTGGATGGACAAGTAATGTTGTCACGGTCGCTCGCGGACGCGGCGCATTACCCAGCCATTGATATGGCAGGCTCTATTTCCCGTGTAATGCAAAACCTGCTGTCTCCCGAGGACTTGAAAGAGGCCAACCGTTTTCGTCGGTTGTGGACGCTTTATCAACAAAACCAAGATCTTATTCAGGTGGGAGCCTACGATGCCGGTACCAATCGAGATTTGGATGCGGCGATTGCCGCACGCGAACAAATGGTTGAATTCCTACAGCAAGACATGCACGCTGGCGTCGCCTACGACATGTCACGTGCCATGTTGGGTAGTGTGATGGGACAAGTCAATGCCTGATATTAAAAGCCCCTGGCCCGTGTTGGCTGATCAAGCCCAAGCCAAATTAACTGAGGCTGAGAACGTGCTGCGCCAAGCGCGGCTCAAAGAAGCAGAAGCCCAAAGTAGTCGGGAACGTGTGCTCAATATGATCACGGAGTACCGCGCGAAGCTGACCCAGTTCGAGCGTCAAACCAACCTGTCGGATAGTCTCAATTGCCGCCAGTTTTTGGCGCAGCTCGTTGACTTAGATGTGCAGGCGCAGCTGCGCGTTCAGCAAATGGCGGCGGCGAGAGACCTTGCCGCGGAGCAGGTGCGGTTGGCGCGTGTCGAGTTAGAAAAAATGAAAAAACTTGTGGAGCGTGAAAACAAGCGCCTCGTCGCTCACCAGAACAAAGCAGAGCAACACCGCTTGGACGAAATGGCCACTATGCGACACGGGCTTCGACACGCATAATGGCGCTTTAAGCTCGCGTGAAGCGGGCGATACAGAGTGCCCACATGATTCGCTTTCAGTCTAAGGTCACCGCTGACTTGGTAATGTTCAACGAGCACGGTAGCGTGCTACTCGAGATATGGGGTAAAACGCCCGGCGCAAAAGGTATTCTGCTGGCTGCTGAGATGGCCGAAGCCGATGCGGCGGTGCGTGACTTCATTGGTCGTCACGGGGCGGTAGATCACAAGGCCGCGGATAACAACGCGGGTGCGGATCAGGCCAGCAAGCCTCCACCGGTGAGTTGGTCAGCGCGGTTTACGCCGCTGTTGAAGACGTTGGCGCGCTGTCAAGCCGAAGACGAACCACTGACGTGGGAGATGCGCTAGCGCGCAGCGCAAGCTACCCATCGATTAGGCGTAGCTGCGTGCGTCCTCTATCACCTTGCCATCGTTTGGCAAGCCGCCCGGTGGGACCACAGTCACGTCCGCACGTAATTTCGTAACGTCGCGTACAGCCGCTGCCAACGCGGCAAGGGTGTCCGGGCTCAGACCGTCAGCCTCAACGTGTAACGCCAACGCGTCGTTGGCCATTTCACCGGTGACGACTAAACGTGCCTTGCCGCTGAGTGCGGGAAACTTACGCATCACATCGCCAACTTGCGCGGCGTGAATGAACATACCCCGCACTTTCGTGGTTTGGTCGGCCCTGCCCATCCAACCCTTAATGCGCGTGTTGGTCCTACCGGTTGGGCAGTGCCCTGGCAGCTCGGCGGAGAGGTCGCCGGTGCCAAACCGGATCATGGGGTAGTCCGGGTTGAGTGTGGTGATGACGAGCTCCCCGACGTCACCGGGCTCAACGGGATCGCCGGTGCCTGGACGCACGATCTCAACGATTACCCCTTCATCAAGCACCAAGCCCTCGCGCGCGGGGGTCTCATAGGCAATCAAGCCCACGTCTGCGGTGGCGTAGCACTGGTAGGTGTCGACCCCGCGCGCACCAAACCAGTCACGCAAGGAGGGGGGCAAGGCCTCACCAGAAACCAGCGCTTTCTTTACGCTGGGTAGGGCAATGCCCATCTCGTCTGCCTTCTCCAAAATAATGCGCAAAAAACTGGGTGTTCCGATGTAGCCCGCTGGCCTGAGCTCGGCCATGGCCTGCACCTGTTGTTCGGTCTGACCGGTGCCGCCCGGGAAAACGGTGCAACCAATGGCACGCGCGGCGCACGACATCATGGAGCCTGCGGGGGTGAAGTGGTAAGAAAAACAGTTGTGTATTAAATCGCCCGCGCGAAAACCAGCGGCAAATACCGCACGCGCTGTGCGCCAGTAGTCAGCCGCACGACCCTCTGGCTCGTATATGGGGCCGGGGCTGGCGAAGATTTGGGGCATCTCTGTGCCGTAGCTTTGGGTGGCAAAGCCGCCCATGGGGTCTTGCGCCCGCTGGGCCTTTTGTCTGTCTAGTAATTGCGTTTTGCGCGTTACGGGTAAGCTAGCCAGGGCCGTTCGGCTCGTGATCGAGGGTGCATCAACGCTCGCCAGAATGTCGGCAAAAGCGGCGGAGGCACGTTGTGCGTGCGCCACCTGCGAAGCCAGTTCACCCATGAGCCTGGCCTCTCTGGCGGCGGGGTCTTGGTTCTCAAGTGCGTCAAAAAATGGGGCCATAACGTTATCGGGTGAACCAGTGTGAGTAAGCGAAAGGGTCTGGTATTCACCAAGCCATGAGAAAGCGGTTGCGCGCTGGCCCGGGTTAGGCCAACCAGCGCTTGCGACGCTTGTAGCTCTTCACGTCTTTAAATGACTTGCGTTCACCACCACCCATGCCCAAGTAGAACTCTTTGACGTCCTCGTTGTTACGCAGATCGGCAGCGACACCGTCCATCACGATGCGGCCCGACTCCATGATGTAGCCGTAGTCGGCATACTTGAGAGCCATGTTGGTGTTCTGTTCAGCGAGTAAAACGGTGACCTTCTCGCGTTGGTTCAAGTCCTTCACGATTTCAAACACCTCTTCCACAATTTGTGGTGCCAAGCCCATAGAGGGCTCATCGAGCAAAATAACGCTGGGGTTGGCCATGATGGCGCGGCCAATGGCGCACATCTGTTGCTCACCGCCAGACGTGTAAGCCGCCTGCGAGGTGCGGCGTGTTTTCAGTCGGGGGAAATAGTTGTAGACCTTTTCTAGGTTGGCCTCTATTTCGCCCTTGTCGACGCGCGTGTACGCGCCGGTTAATAAATTCTCTTCAATGGTGAGGTGCGCAAAACAATGACGCCCCTCCATGACCTGCACGACGCCGCGCTTGACCAAGTCAGCGGGGGTGAGGTTTTCAATGCGTTCACCTCGGAACTCAATGCTGCCTTTGGTGACTTCACCGCGCTCGCCCTTCAACAAGTTGGAGACCGCACGCAATGTGGTGGTCTTGCCTGCACCGTTGCCACCCAAGATAGCGGCAATTTTGCCCTGCTCGACTTGAAGGGACACCCCTTTCAAGACCAAGATGACGTGGTTGTAAATGACCTCAATGCCATTCACGTTTAGGACGATGTCTTTTGCTTGCATAGCGAGCCTAGTAAAGGTTGACGCAGGGTGCGTCGGTTTTTGTTCGGGAGAGAAGGGGCCCCTTGCGGGGCCCCTTTTTTGCCAAATACCTAGCGGTAATTAGCTGTTGCAGTCAGACGCAGCACGACGTGTCAATTTCTTGTCAGCGGCGTACTTGTTGGCTGTGGCAGTCACCATGGGGCCCAGCACCTTGCGGTCACCTTCGTACCATGTGTTACCCACATCCCAGCCTTTGCCGTTCCATGTCTGGATACGTGCCCATGAAGCACCCATGTGGTCGTTACAGCTGGTAGAGGTTGTGCGCATCACACCACCGAAGCCCAATGAGTTGAGCCCGATGGTGGTGAGGTTCATGTTCTCTAAGCCCCAACGCATTTGCTCACCCGTGATGCGCTTGCCTTTGCCATACTTGGCTTGTGCGACACGCATGCCTTCGGTGGCCAACATCGCAGAGATCAGGCCGCGCATGTACAGCACCTGGCCCACTTCTTCACGGGGACCCGTCCCTTTTCCTTGGTCGTGCAACTTAGCCAGCACCTCTTTCACAACCGAAGAGTCATACTCTGCGCTGTGCTGCAAGGCCAATGAGTTGTAGCCCTTAGCCGCATCGGCGACGTCTTTGACGTCTGGTTCAGCACCAGACCACCACACGCCGTACATCTTTTCGCGGGGGTAACCCGTGGCAACTGCTTCCTTGATGGCGGTGGAGTTCATGACACCCCAGCCCCACAAGAAGACGTAGTCAGGCCGGTTACGACGCACCTTCAGCCAAGTGGCCTTTTGCTCCACACCAGGGTGGGCAACGGGCAACAGCTGGAGTTCAAAGCCGTGCATTTCGGCACGCTTCTGCATCAGTGGGATCGGCTCTTTACCGTAGGCGCTGTCGTGATAGATCAGCGCAATTTTCTTGCCCTTGAGCTTATCGAGACCGCCGGCTTCCTTGCCTACGTGTTGAACCAACACGTCAGCGGCAACCCAGTAGGTGCCCAACAAGGGGAAGTTCCACTTGAAGATGCCACCGTCTTCTGACTCACTGCGGCCCAAGCCGGCGGTGATCAGTGGGATTTTGTCCACGGGTGCTTTTTCTGTCAGCGCGAACGTACCGCCTGTTGACAGTGGTTGGAAGACGGTTGCGCCGCCATTCTGACCCTTCAAGCGCTCATAGCACTCAACAATACGGTCGGTTGAGTAGCCTGTCTCGCACTCTTCAACGGTGATCTTGACGCCGTTGATGCCGCCGCGCTCATTGACGAGGCGGTAGTAATCGGAGTAACCATTGGCGAAGGGGATGCCGTTAGGTGCGTAAGCCCCTGTGCGGTAAACCAGCGAGGGGAAAAACTGCGTTTCTTCAGCCTGTGCAGACGAAACGGGCGCGAGTAGGGCGCTAACGCCCATGGCCGCGGCCGCTGCACCCAGCATGAGTTTGCGTAACTTCATATCGAGTCTCCTTAGAGTGTTGTGTAAAAGCGCTTCAACATGCAACCAAATGACCGGCGCTGGCGCCGCTCCCCCTTGGTCGCCCGGGGATTCAGTGTGGGAAGGGCCAGATACGCATCTTTTGCTTGCCGATACTCCACAGACGCGCTAAACCATGCGGCTCCACAATGAGGAACCACACGATCAGCGCACCAAAAATCATGAATTCAGCGTGCGCAATGCCCGCCGTAGAAATAGTGACGCCCACCCAGCTACCAACAACAGGCAATGCTTGGTTGAGAAAAATGGGCAAGGCCACGATAAAGGCGGCGCCGAACATGCTGCCCATGATGGAGCCCATGCCGCCAATAATGACCATGAACAACAGTTGGAACGAGCGCTGGATATCAAAGGCCGCCGGCTCCCAGCCACCTAAGTGGACGAAGCCCCACAGACCTCCGGCCACGCCGATGATGAAGGAGCTCACCGCAAAGGCCGATAGCTTGGCGTACAGCGGCTGGATACCAATCACCGCTGCGGCAACGTCCATGTCACGGATTGCCATCCAGTTACGCCCTATGGCGGAGCGAACGAGGTTTTTGGCTAACAAGGCGAAGACGGTCAAGAAGCCCAAGCAAAACCAGTATTTCTCGACCGGCGAGTTAATGGTCCAGCCAAATACTTGCAGGTTGGAAACCGCAACCGAGCCTGACGGCGTGTAGATGGTGAACCAGCCAATGCGCAGAAATGCCCAGTCCCAGAAAAACTGTGCCGCCAGCGTCGCGACGGCGAGGTAAAGGCCACGCACGCGCAAACTGGGAATGCCGAAAACAATACCGGCGATGGTGGCGCACACGCCGCCCAATAGCAGGGCAAGAATCAGAGGCATGCCCTCTATACGCATGATGAAGTTGTAGGCGCCATAGGCACCGATGGCCATGAACGCCCCCGAGCCCAGTGAGAGCTGACCGCAGTAACCCACCAAAATATTCAGACCGACAGCGGCAAGCGCGAGTATGAGAAAGGGAATCAGGATGGCGCGGAACAGGTACTCATCGACCATCATCGGCACACCGATGAAGGCAAAGGCAATGAGCGCCAATACGGCCCAGCGGTCTTGCGTAATGGCGAAGATCTGCTGGTCTGCTTTGTAGTTTGTCTTGAACTGACCGTTTTCTCTATAGAACATCTTTTGTCTTTCTGTGCAACTTGGGTGTTACACCCGGTCAATAATCTTTTCGCCAAACAGGCCTTGCGGGCGGAACATCAGCACGACAAGCGCGAGCATGTATGCAAACCAAATTTCAATGCCACCGCCGACGTAGCCCCCCAAGAACACCTCGGACAGCTTCTCGCCTACGCCGATGATGAGGCCACCAATAATGGCGCCTGGAACCGACGTGAGCCCCCCCAAAATGATGACGGGTAAGGCCCTGAGGGCCACGGTACTGAGCGAGAACTGAACCCCCATTTTTGAGCCCCAGATCATGCCCGCCACCAAGGCGACGAGACCGGCGACACACCACACCACTACCCAGATGTGGTTCAGCGGGATACCCACTGACTGGGCGGCTTGGTGGTCATCGGCCACCGCACGCAACGCGCGGCCTGTAATGGTTTTGTTGAAAAAAATCGTCAACAAAATGACCAAGCTCGCGGCGATGATGGCGGCGTATACATCTTCGAGGTTGACCATTAGCCCGCCCTCAAAGACGGAGTCCAGCAAGAACACAGGCTCTTTGGGCATGCCAATGTTGATTTGGTAGATGTCGCTTCCAAAAAGGGATTGACCCAGCCCATCAATGAAGTAAGTGATGCCCAAGGTCGCCATTAACAGCGTTGCGCCGTCCTGATTAACGAGGTGGCGCAAGACCAAGCGCTCCACGAGCCAGGCGATACCGAACATCAAAATGCCGGCTATGAGAAAAGCCAACACGTTGGCGAGCAGCAGGTTGTCAAAGCCAAGCCACTGTGGGAGCCACTCTGAGAATCTGGCCATCGCCAAGGCGGCGAATAACACCATCGCACCCTGTGCAAAGTTAAAGACGCCAGACGCTTTGAAAATAAGCACGAAGCCCAAAGCAACGAGTGAATACAGCATGCCCGCCATGAGCCCGCCGAGCAAGGTTTCTAAGAAAAATGCCATGATCTGGTTTCCAGTGTTGAGGGGCGTTTAGTGCGAGGTGCCCAAGTAGGCGGAGATAACGTCTTCGTTGGCACGCACTTCTTCGGGTGTGCCGTCACCAATTTTCTTGCCGTAGTCCAATACCACGACGCGATCGGAGATGTCCATCACCACGCCCATGTCGTGTTCGATCAAGACAATGGTGGAGCCAAACTCTTCGTTTACATCCAGGATGAAGCGAGACATGTCTTGCTTTTCTTCCATGTTCATACCGGCCATGGGCTCATCGAGCAACAAGACTTGGGGCTCCATCGCCAAAGCGCGACCCAAGTCAACCCGTTTTTGCAGGCCGTAGGGCAGTTGACCAACCGGTGTTTTGCGGTGGGCCTGAATTTCCAAGAAGTCGATAATTTGCTCGACATATTCGCGGTGTTCCGACTCTTCCCTTTCGGCGGGGCCGATGCGCAACGCCTGCAAAAATATATTGCTCTTGATCCGCAGGTTGCGCCCGGTCATGATGTTGTCGATCACGCTCATACCCTTGAACAAGGCCAAGTTTTGGAATGTTCGGGCAATGCCCATTTCCGCGACTTGTCGGCTGTTCATGTGCTTAAAGGTATTGCCCCGAAAGCTGATCTGCCCCTCTTGCGGTTGGTAAACGCCGTTAATACAGTTCAACATGGAGCTCTTGCCGGCGCCGTTAGGCCCAATGATGGCGCGTACCTCGTGCTCGCGCACGTCGAATGAGATGTCGCTGAGTGCATTCACGCCGCCGAATCGCAAGCTGATGTTTTCGACGTCAAGAATGACGTCGCCTATTTCTCGTTTAGCCATGGTGTGGTGTCAGGTTGTTCAGGGTTCTTAGGGGCTGGTGCTCAGAGGCGCGTGCTTAAGCCGCTGCCTGCACGGGCGTGAAGATTTTGGCGTCACGCAGTTGCAAAGTGGCGCTGATGGCGCCTGTGCGACCGTCTTCGAATTTCACCTGCGTCTCAATAAATTGCTCGGTTTTGTCGCCGTACAAGGCCTCAACCAGCACGCCGTACTTCTCAGCGATGAAGCCACGGCGGACCTTGTTGGTACGGGTCAATTCGCCGTCATCGGGATCCAGCTCTTTATGCAAGATCAGGAATCGACTGACTTGAGAGCCCGCCAACATCGCGTCGCGGCTCAGGTCAGCGTTAACTTGCTCCACGCAGTCGCGAATCATGTCGTAAACCGTGGGTTTCTGGGATAGGTCGGCATAGCCGGCATAGGGCAAGTTTTGGCGCTCGGCCCAGTTGCCAACCGCATCAAAGTCAATGTTCACCATGACACAAACGCGTTCACGTTGGTCGCCATAGGCCACGGCCTCTTTAATGAAGGAGAAAAACTTGAGCTTGTTCTCAACGTACTTGGGCGCAAACATCGAGCCGTCGAATGCGCCGCCCTTGATGCGTCCGACGTCTTTCACGCGGTCAATAATCTTCAAGTGACCATCACTATCGAGGAAGCCGGCATCGCTGGTGTGGTACCAACCGTCAGCACTCAATACCTCGGCGGTCGCCTCGGGGTTCTTGTAGTACTCCTTGAGCAATCCGGGTGAGCGAACCAAAATTTCGCCAGACTCTGCTACCTTGATTTCCACGCCCTCGCACGGGATGCCCACAGTGTCAGCCTTGGCTTGGTGGTCGGGTTGCAAGCAAACAAAAACCGCGGTCTCTGTGGAACCGTATAGCTGTTTCAGGTTGACGCCTATGGAACGGTAAAACGTAAACAGATCGGGGCCAATCGCCTCACCAGCGGTGTAAGCGACACGCACACGAGACATGCCGAGGTTGTTACGCAACGGGCCGTAGATGATCGCATCGCCAAGGGCGTATTGCAGGCTGTCCATCAGGCCAACCGACTGGCCTGCCATTTTGATGGGGCCAACGCGTTGCGCCAAGTCCATAAAGTGTTTGAAGAGTGCGCGTTTTAATGTGCTGGCATCTTCCATGCGGATGAGGACACTGGTGAGTAGGGTCTCAAACACGCGGGGTGGGGCAAAGTAGTAAGTGGGGCCAATTTCTTTCAAGTCGATGGTGACGGTTTCCGCCGACTCGGGACAGTTCACGATGTAGCCAACAGCCAGCCACTGCGCGTAACTAAAGATGTTTTGGCCAATCCACGCGGGGGGTAGATAGGCCAGGACCTCATCCGTTGGGACCAGCTTGTCGAAGCGCGCGCCAACGCTGGCGCGGTCTAGCAAACTGCTGTGCGTGTGGACCACGCCCTTGGGGTTTCCGGTTGTGCCAGAGGTGAAGAACATGGCGGCCACATCACTGGACGTGACCTTCGCCACCTCATCAGCAAAAAAGGAGGGGTTCTTTTGCGAGAAGGCCTTTCCAGCTGCCAGCAAGTCGTCCAAACTGGCCAGACCCGTTTCCTCGTAATTGCGCATACCGCGTGGGTTGTCAAAGTAGATGTTTGAGATCTGGGGACATTGCGCCCGGATTTCCAGCATTTTGTCGACCTGTTCTTGGTCTTCCACGATGGCAAAGCGAATGTCCGCGTTGTTGATCGGGAACACGCATTCGGCGCCCGCAGCATCTTGGTAAAGCGGCACGGGCGTGACACCGAGCGACTGTGCAGCCAGCATGGTGGCATACAGCCTAGGGCGGTTAGAGCCAATAACGACCACATGCTCCCCCCGGCGCAGACCCGCTTCGTGCAAGGCGCCCGCTAGGTCGGCCACCATGGCGGCCAAATCTGACCACGACAGTGTTTGCCAGATACCGTAGGCTTTCTCACGCATGGCAGGCGCATCAGGACGCTGCGCGGCATGCGCCACAAGCAAGCCAGGGAAGGTTTGTTGCATTTTTGACTCCATTGCGCCTGCTGTAGGGGTGCGCGAGGGCGCATCAAACCGTGTTTCAGCAGGCAATCTTTAAACTTATATGTATCGTAGACTTTGATTTGACGTTTGCCTGTCGGTTGAACGACAATTAGAGGGGGAACCCGTATAGGACTTTCCCCTAAATTGGCCGCTTATTGCGGGTGATCGTGCCGGGTTTATTTTGGCGGTCCCGTTTAAGCGAGTCAGGCGCAAGCCCCTCGCGTGTAGGAAGCAGAGAAATTGAATGTTTTACATCGACAGACCATGACGGAACCAAGCAGCTTGAAACAACGCGCTCGCGTGCTGTCTGATGACGAGTTTGCGCAGATCCCTTGGGTGACATCGCTCACGGCGGACGAGCGCGAGCATGTGCGCCAAGACATGTTGGTGACCATCGCCGAACCGGGGGACTATGTGGTGCGCATTGGCCGCCCCGTGACCTACTGGTTTGGTTTGATCGAGGGGTTGCTTAAGATGAGCAATGACGACAGCCGAGGCTCAGCGATCACGTTTACCGGCATTGCACCCGGCGGATGGTTTGGCGAAGGTACGGTGCTCAAGCGTGAGCCCTACCGTTACAACATTCAGGCGTTGCGCACCAGCCGTTTGGCGGGTATTTCTACCGAGATGTTTGACTGGCTCATCGGTCATTCCTTGGGCTTTAACCGCTTTGTGATGCTCCAACTGAATGAGCGCCTAGGCCAGTTCATTGCGGCCAGAGAGATAGACCGCATGGCGAGCCCGGACCTGCGGGTGGCGCGTAACTTGGCTGCGATGTTTGAGCCCAAGCTCTATCCGGGGGTGGCTGAAATGTTGCGGATTACTCAGCAAGAGTTGGCCTATTTGGTGGGACTCTCTCGCCAGCGGGTCAACGAGGCGTTGCGCACCTTGGCAGCGCATGGTTGGATTCGCGTGGAGTACGGCGGCTTGCGGGTGCTCGACTTGAATGCGCTGCGCTACGGCGAACTGAACGCACCGGTATCTGGGGACCTTTCCGCGTATGACAAGCGCCCGCTTGCATAGGCTTTCTTTTTAATCCTGATCGACTGACTTTTACTTTTCATACCACCATGACCTCAAAACCCACCCTCCGTGCAGCAGATGCGCGCGCGAAAAAAAATACCGAGGGGACTGTCAGTCGCGCACCTTTCGACCCGCGTATGCCGAAGAAGCCCGTGCGCGGCAGCGCGCCCTTGGCACGCTTCGTCAAGCGTGAACCCACGCCAGAGGCGCTGGCACTGGCGTCAACTGCACAAGCGGCGTTGCGCCGTTTGGAGCATGCAGCGGCACGCGCCCCTGAACCGGAGCCGCGCGGACGCGGCTATGGCGGTGAGCGCTACGGGGGTGAGCGTTATGAGGGCGGACGCGATGACCGCAACGACCGCAACGACCG